>FLNY01004048.1_pt1 | contig 68090 bp, 55 predicted proteins | sample 1140381 | NCBI WGS metagenome assembly FLNY01 (sample SAMEA3878172, study PRJEB12797) | bioreactor metagenome | biome: Moose rumen | place: Sweden | collected 2011-10
GGGGAAGCGCCCAAGGTTAATAATATAACTGTTAGTCAGTAAGTCCACTTTATCTTCATCTTCAAAGATGTGGTTGTTGACCAACTGCGTCAATACAGATGTAATACTGTCATCCTTGTCTTGTTGCTTATCAGGAAGAAGGCTCCTATAGTTCTCCAAAATTTCAGAAAAAGTAACAGAACGGAGTTTCTTATTCTTGTATGCATTCACAATTGCTGTACTCAACCGGCTATCCATATTCGCACTAATACTCGTGCGACTGATAGAACCCAATGCTGAGGAAAGTTCCGTGGCATACAAATTAACTTCATTAATAGGCTTACCAGTAAAATCCTTAAATGGTGTGAAAGGCAGTGGCCGTTCTATGGGATTGAGTATTGCCTTGTGGTTGGTGTTAAACAATTGGAGCCATAATTCGTGCTCGGGATCAGAAAACTCTCCCTTATAGTCGAACAGCAGGAAGTTAACCGGATAATGTGTTTCGGTTGACAACTCTCGAATCTGATTAATAAGAACAGCGAGAAGGTTGGATTTACCTGAACCTGTTGTACCTGCAATAAGTATCTGCGTATTTGTAATGCTCCGACCATTCATGTCCAAATATGCAGGCATATCGTTTTCATACATACCGATATGCAGATTCAACTCAGGAATATCGCCTGTCGCACCGCCATTGTTCTTTGGCGCAAAGAGCAGCCAGTCCTCCATACCACCTTCTTTCAGCACAATATCACGACCTCGTAATATTTCTCTGCCTATTACACGAGCGATAAATGCTGGACTTCCCCAGTCACCGTCAACATCATGATACCTTAACTTTAGCAAAGCCTCGAATAGTTTACCAACGTCTGCTTTTGAGAAGAATGTTGTTGGATAAGGAGTGCTATCTACAGGTAGGTTTAAACTCATAACATCCTCAACACTGCGTGGACTCCTATCGCAAAGACCGGCAAACAGGCAAAGACGTAGTGGAATACTCATGTTCATTCTGACAGGACCGACACCCTCTGAATAATCCGTTAAGTCGATATGATTACGCAGAGATGTTATGACATCTTGCATCTGGTCATGCATCCCACGAATAGTGGGGGTTCCGTTTAGTGCAACTTTACTTACATTCATAATTCCTATGTCTTTAATCCTCAGTTCTTAGTCCAAAATAATCCTCTGTGATAACGGTACATTGCTGCTCTGGATCACGATGCAAAGTGTATGTCCTTGCCACATGTGCCTGGATTTTCTTAAAATCAAGTTCAGTAGTAATTTCCGTATCTGTACTCAAAAGTATCGTCTGGTGGGAAAGATTGGGGAAATATTCTTCAAGAATAACTTCACGGCTTTTCTTATCAAGAACGCCCATGACAGTATCTATAATGACAGGAGGATTGTAATCTCCAAGTTCATACAATACCTTAAGCAATACCTGCATAACTGTTTGCTTTGCACCAGCATTCAGTTGACTCAGATAAATCTCGTTACCATTTTTATGGTAAATCTTGAATGTGATACCCTTACTGCCGTCGCCTGTCAGTTCAACCTTGCCAATCATATCCTTATATATTACAAGATTGATGTTCAACAGTTCCCGCATCCGTCTTTCGATGTTTGTTTTCTTGTCTGCAAACAATTTACTATATACTGTTGCGAAGAACTTTGGCAATCTCTTGAGTGTTTCATATTTGGGGTCAGGTATCTGTGGAATATCGAAGTCGTACTTCTTAATTTCCTTTTCAAGCCCTTCTATCTCCGTTTTAACTTGTTCTTTCTCGCCCTTCAGTGCGGTGATACGCTTCAGTTTGTTTTCATATAGTTCTAGGAAGGAGTAATCTTTACTCCCTAATTGACGGCGAAGTTCTTCCAATTGCTCATGTTTGCGCGGAAGTTCCTTTTGCTCTTCATTCAGTCTTTCACGCTCACGGTCAATGGCTATGAAAGGATTGCTATAGTTGCCTGTAGCAACTCGTTCAAGTTCCTTGACATCCCTCTCACCAAGGTTAGAGAAACGGTCTTTTACTGCCTGGCCTTGACTTTGCTGCTCAATGACAGCACGAGCCAAAGCATTTGTGTCGATATTTGCACTAATACCATATTTTTCCTGAAGGATAGCAACAATATCTTGGGTAAGTTTTTCAATCTGATCCTTTCCCAATTGTATTCCCCGTGCATTAGCAATTGCTCGTTTCTCACTTAAAACAACTTCTACCTCGTCCTTGATAAGATTAGCAATCTTGGGATATAAAACATTCACCTCCAAGTCAGCCACCAGACTGTTTGCATCTTGCACATATTTCTTCTCAGCGTTATAATATGCTTTTAATGCCTCATTCAATTTTGTAATCTGAGCCTGTGTTACTTCGTCAGCAGTATGGCCTTCTTGTAACTGGTCATACTCGTCCCGATGCTCTTTGGCATAGTTGATCAGTTCATTGTATTCGTTATCCAATCTCTGAAGTTCTTCCTTCTTCTGATTGCGATCCTGAATCAGTTGGGCATATGCCTTACGTTTATCTTCATCTGCCATTCGTTCAGCCGTCTTTTCCGACAGCAGCACGTCTGCCACATCTTGCAATGCCCTGTATTTGCCAAGGCCCATCACCATGTTAATATTGTCCGTAATGAGTTGACTTAGTTCGCTTGTCTGCACCAATTTACCCGTCTGCATGGCATCAAACAAGAAATATTGGCTCAGTTCTTGGGGCAGGTTAGCTCCAATTATCTTATTGATGACATTCATGTTTTGTGCTCTCTGTGCAGCAGTGGAGCCAGTACCATATACAAAGCGATTGCCATCCATATTCAATTCCACACTCTCAACAACATTGTCATCGATCAACTTATAAGCACGACGGAGTTTATACTGGACTTGCCTGTTCAGCACTCGCCCCTCAAAGGTAATCTCAAGCACAATCAGAAGGTCGCTACTCACCGCCTTCTTGTCCTTCATGCCAGAAGAAACCATCTCTCCGGCATTAAACAACTCTATGAACTGGGCCTTGGTCAACTTCTTGTTATTGGCTTTACGGCCTTTTCCTGTATCAAGTCCATACAGGGCGTGATAGATGGCATCGAAAAGGGTGGTCTTGCCACATCCGTTCATACCACCAATAAGAATGATGGGACGCTCCTCGTCGCAGCCCTCCAAATTGAGGTCAAGGCGACGATAGGTTTTGTAGTTCTCTGCGTATATACGTTTTATCTCCATAGCCTATATCTTTTTTAGAGCATTCTTGATAATCTGACGTATTGTCTTTTCTTCTACCACACCTTGGTCATTACCGCCCTCGTTGTATAATTTGAGAATCTCATCTTTTACCCAGTCGGGATTGAGTTGGAAATCAGAACTCGTGCATAACGCCTGGATAATATCCATATCGGATGTACGTATCCCATAATGCAGAAATGTGCTGTCTATTCCTTTTCTTGCCATATCGCTTAGGTTTTATAAGTTACTCAATTCTAATCGTGTCCAGCCTTCTGTGCTGTCGATGTTATCTACCGGCCCGTCAGGGAAATACCAGTTCTCTTGTTCCTGTATCAAGACGCCGCCATACATGCTGACACCCTGCTTGCGATAGGCCTGTACGAAGTCATAGAGGGCATTGTTCTTCTCTACGCCGTTCTCGTCGCTGCCATGTGTCTTGGTGTCGAGCAGCAGGATAGTTCCATTCTTCAGGCGGATGATGAAATCTACATAGAAGCATCTGTCCTTACCACCCTGTGCTGTATAGGGAACAGCAAAGTGTTGCTTTCCCTCATCGCCATTCTTGTACCACCAGTCCACCAGTTCGCTCTGACCATCTATCCAGCGGGCAAAGTTGTGTTCTGGTATTGAAACGGTTTTCTGCTCAAAATAGGGTGTCAGGGCATGATTAAAGATGTCACCCTCCCGACTGATATTCTTTTCCGCATTGTAGATGCGAGTCTCTGGCACCTCCCAAACAAACTCTTTGTAGGGAGCATTGTCGCCTGTTCCTTGTTCCTGCATCCCTTGTAGTGCTGCATATCTGGCAATAGCCTTGCGAATCAAGTCCTCGAAATGAGGACGATTCTTATGATACAGCACGACCTTGGGTACATCCGTAGAGAATATCTGCAGGTAGTCCTCCAATGCCTTTTCAATGGCACCTTTCAGCACGGGCGTACTATCGTGCTTGGCAAACGAACCTACGTTTTTCCTGCAGAACAGCGTAAACAGATTATCCAACTCCGATGCATTCAAAGCCAGACGGGCTTTATCCACAATCTCTACCCGTCCGCTCTCACCTGTCATTGGCGTGTCCTTGGGGATTGCGACGAATATTCTTGAGACATCTGTCTGAATACCATGCTTCTTGGCATTATGGCGGTTCCGGGCCAGTTTGGCTTCCATCTCTTCCTCATTGGGGGTGTTGTCGCCAGCCTCCCCATCATTCTCAAAGAAGTCTTCTTCATTGAAAAGCATCATGGGGTTCTGCTCCCACTCCGTTTCCATCATCTTCAAGAACAGGGCACGGAAGTCGGCTCCCAGTCGGTTCCTTCCTTTGAAATGCTTGTCTTGATAGACGCTGCGAAGCGTGATGGGCGTAAAGTCCTTGCGACGGTTCGCAAAGATGGTGCTCAGATAGTTCATGTCATCACCCACTATCTGGATGATGTCTTCAGAGAGGTTGGTATATACATAGCCGTGATTCAGCCTGTCATCGCGATAGAACCGCTGTTCTGGCATACGCAGTATGCGGCCAACGGTCTGAGTGGTGAAGGTCATGCTCTTCAACTCTCTGAATATCAGTAGCACCGAGGCACGAGGACAGTCCCAGCCCAGTGCAATAGCCTGCTTGAATAGCAATACCTCTGTCATATCATCTGCCTTTGTGATATTGTCCAGATTGGGCGACTTGTCCTTCGACAACCAGACAGCCAACTTGCCATTCTCGACCGATATATTGCACATCTCCTGTAGATAAGCCTTCATTTCCTCTGCGATGGTCTTTTCTTCGTTTGAAAGGGTGTCGCTGGTGTCGTTGGGCAACTGTATCAGCAGCAGCGGATTGATGCCATACGCTGCGTATGCCTTGGCCAGTTCCTCACGTTTCTTCAGTGCCTTCACCAACAGTTGCTGGTTGACGGTAAGGGAAGTCTGTTCGTTGTTGGAGCGCAGGTTGGGGTTCAACTCAACGCCCTTCTTGATCATCTCTTCTTCTACCACCTCCTTGCGACGTACCTCCACAGCCTGGAAACTCATGGTGACAGGAGTGGCCGAGATTCTCAATTCTATCTTGGGATTGATACTCCGCAGCACCTTCTCGCTCTTCATGGCATTGCGCCCGCCAAACATGTGTTCCTCGTCGATGACCACCACGATGGGCACATTGTTCTGGATACGAGTACGGCGCAACAGTTCCAGCAGCGTGCGGTTCTGCTCGTTGTCGCGAATCATCACGGCATTGTCCTTGTTGATGCTCTCCCAGTTCAGGAACAGCACGTCGCCTTGCTGCAATCCCTCCAAGTGGTCGCACTCGTCGAACATCACAGGCCGCAGCGAGCGTGTCTCGCTGAAGAAGTTCCTCATGGAGCGATAACTCTGCTGATGCAACTTATTGGGGGCAATCCATACCCAGGCCACACGGGTATAGATGCAATCGCCACTCACGGGCAACTCCTGTGTCAGTTCGTCCAGCAGTGCTGATGCCATTACCGTCTTGCCACTGCCCGTAGGAGCCTTGAACACCAGCTTCTGGCGGTCGTCGTCCTGATTGAGCATGTCAATCATCTTCTGCTTCAGCTGCCTGACGGCCCGCTTCTGATAATCCTTCAGTTCTATCATTTTATTGTTGATTTCTTTGTTTATTCAGAATTTATTGCTAATTTTGCACGCAAAAGCGTGTGAGGAATGGACAAATAAAACAGATTGAAGATATGACAGCAGTACAATTAAATGCGCAGATTTGGCGCGACATGAGTATCCTTGCCGAGAGTGAGCCCATGATGAAGCGAGTGGCAAAATACTTGCGTAAGCTGGTTGCAGAGAAAGAAGATTCCACGTTGATGTCGAAGGAAGAATTCTTCGCCAAGATTGAAGAGTCTGAACATCAGATTGAGCGAGGTGAATGCCACACCATGCTGCCAGGTGAAGATTTGACAGCTTTTTTAAGAAGAGTGGGGTATGACTTATAGTATCATTTTCTCTAAAAGGGCAGAGCATGATTTGCTGTGCCTTGCCAAGAGCGAGCCAAAAGTCTTTGCCAAGGTCAGTCGCTTTATCGAGGAATTGCGAACACACCCTAAAACTGGTCTGGGACACCCTGAACCATTGAAGGGTAAGCCAGAAGGCCGCTGGAGCCGTGAGATTACGAAGAAACACCGTCTCGTGTATCGAATCTTTGAAGCAGAAGTTCATGTTGAAGTTCTGTCGGCCTATGGGCATTACGATGACAAGTGAATCCTTTCTCATGACTCGTCCTCCACAATCCCCTCTGTCCACTCAGCGGGGATTTCTGTTTCTGTAAGTTCCGGCTGCTGCAGCGGCTGCTCCTTTCTGCGGGGCAGCACACGCTGGTAGGCATTCAGGATGGCGGCGGGAAGGGCGCACAGTTCCACGCGGTCTGTCACCTCACGGAAATCATCGTTGTAGGCATACTGCCCGTCGCTGAACACATAGACCTTTATCTTGTAGGAGCCGACGTTTCCTAACGTCGGAACAGTGTCCGTGTTGGCGGGCTGGGAAGCCCGCCCTCCTACTTTCAGTTCCTCCACAATGTACTTGATGACGGCAGGCTCGTAAATAATCAGCATCTCACGCTGGAGGGGATTTGCAATCCCCGACTCAACAAACCTGCGGGCAAAGTCCTTCCGTAGCGTCTTACCGTTGCAGATTGTCTTCACCTCCTGATACAGGTCCTCCTTGATGCACAGCAGGTCGGTTGCCGCTTTCACCAATTCCCGCTTGTTCTTGCTGCTGGGCTCACGAGAGATGAAGTCGGCCTTGTAGTAGCGCAGGTTGTTCTTCGTGAGACCTGCCACCTGCTCACCCTTCGGTGTGGTGTAGCCTTGTATCACCCGTTTGTTCCGCTCGTAGGTCACCTGTTCGCAGATGCCGTTCTCGTTGTTCGTCACAAGGATGCATTGCCTGTGGCCTCCGTCCTCGGCATTCAGTTGCATAGTGGCGTGAAGGGTGGTGCCAGAGCCGGCGAAGAAGTCGAGGATGGTGGAACTATAACTTGTAGTCTGTGATAACACCTCTTTTATCAACTCTATCGGCTTAGGAAAATCAAAAGGACGTTTCTTAAACAAACTATCTAACTCTTTAGTACCATCTCTTGTAAAAACAGTTTCTCCAATAACAGATGAGTAACCAGGTAATACATCTGAGATTTCTGAAAGAAACGATTTCTTTCTTGGTCTCCCTGCTGGTGAATCAGGCCAAATAATACGTTTTTCTTCTATAAGTTTGTTCATCGTTCTCTTGTCATATCTCCATCCCATTTTGGGTCTACCATAATTAATACCAGTATTAGGATTAATGAGATCATAATGACAGTTTGGTCTTTGTGATGCATCTAAAAGCCCTGCCATATTCGCACTAGCCCATGGACCACGTGGGTCATTGTCTGGATTCTTATATTGTTCGGTTTTTCTATCCGCCCCACGTAATGCCCTAACACCAGATAACTTGGAATAACACAAAATATATTCATGATCAATCGAAACACCTGTCACATTTCTATTGTCCTTATTTTGTCTACTTTTCCAAATGAATAGAGAAATAAATTTGTCTTCGCCAAACACTTCATCGCACAACAACTTCAAGTTTGCCTGCTCATTATCATCAATTGAGATAAAAATCACACCTTTGTCCGACAGCAATTTCTTGGCAATCCTCAGTCGCTTCTCCATAAACGACAGCCACTTGGAATGACGATAACTGTCCTCGCTGTCTACGTAGGAGTCGTTGTACACAAAGTCCTTGTTGCCTGTGTTGTATGGCGGATCGATATAGATGACATCTATCTTCCCTGCATGTGTATAAGTCAGGGCTACAAGGGCATGAAGATTCTCAGCTTCTATGATGATATGGTTGGGTGCATCAGCATCCTCTGACAGAATCCTGCGCTCCGGCACTTCACGCAGCACGGGCAACTGCTCGCGAAGCTGCTCCTCGACAGCCTCTACGTGATTCTCCCAGACGAGACCATACGTTTTCTTCTCGTTGAGCAACTCTAATAGGGCCGACTTCTCATCGCTGCTCAACCCCGCTAACTCCCTTATCTTCGAGATAAGCCCTGCTTTATCAATATGCCTGCTCATAGCCGCACCCTCCCAACATGAAACATGGAACTTGGAACTTGAAACCAAGTTCGGATACGACACGAGCGGACAGACGTTTGTTTTAGATTCTTCATAAAGCGCCAACTTTTAAATCTAATCGTAATATCTGTTCTTAGTCACCAAACAGCCGGACACAAAAAGGGTACCCAATCCCTAATAGTCCTAAGTGTTGGGTAGTTGGCGCGAACCCAGAAAAACGAACATTCGGAAAAGGGTACGCCATAACGGCGTATCCCTGCCCAAGGTTGTTTTTCGTCTCATGCGCCAACATTCAACACTTAAACCTCAGTCATTATGATACGACTTTGATCATCCAGCAAAAATCCATGCACCGCAGCCCTCCCTCCCGTCGGAGTTCAGTTCTCGCCACAATGCGCTTTCGGCTACAAAATTACAAAAAGTTTGGGAAACACTCGCCTTTTAGAGCAAAAAACTTAAAATAATTGCCCAAAAGTTTAAAAAGTTTGGAAGATAACAGAAAATAATGAACTCGATTTAGATATTTTTCGTATATTTGCAGCGCGATAGGTACGGTGATGCCTTATTTCTTTAACAGCAACTCAGCCCACTCCGGGATGTCGTCAGTATATCTCTTGTATAGTTGACCGTCGGTAGTCCGAAAGAGCAAACGGGGCAACTGATTATCAACCGAATTGTCGTAAATGTATGCACGGTCAACAAAAGAAATGGCCTTGGCTGCATTCTGTAAAGATTTATAATAACGGGAAATGACCTTGGATATGGGAACTTCATGTCCACCGTCAAGATAGCGCTGAGTGATACGAGCAACATTGATTACAGGGTCAGAAGTGCAAACATAGAAAAAGCGAATAAAGAAACCTGCCTCATTTGCCATTAGGTCCTGCTACAACACAGAGAGTTGGTTTTCTGCCGTTCATTGGCTGGCCCTCCATTCTGAAATTTCATCAGAGACGGCTTGTAGTCTTCGCAAATGTTCTGCCTCAGCCCTGGAACTTGACTCCCTAGCAGCCTTTGCCACATCTTCCATCAGTTCCTGCAGCATCTCGTCTGTAGGTTCCTCCATAGAGGTCAGTCTGTATTTCTTGTGTATCTCTGTCATACGCCTCACTGTTTCTGCTGCAAAATTAATGCTTTTTCTCCAATATGCGTCGCAAAGGTCTGGGTATCAAGGAGGTGGTGGGAATGTACCATCCCTTGCACGAGGCTGACCTTTCGAAGTTTGCTGATGCAGCGGATTGTATAGTACAAGGCAAGTGAGGTAGAGCAATGGGCCAAGGCTGTAGGCATGAATCCATCGTCATCTACTTTTATTCAATTTATTCGATTAAAGTTTGGCGGTTTCATAGATTATTCATTTAATCTTTGAGGTCATAGAGAAAGAACCATTTGTGCAAAATATAGTTCGTGAGACTGCAATTTTTACTTTCGAAAGTTAAAAATACGACTGAAATTTGTTTTTCTAAAGTAAAAGATGAGAACGGCTACGTCGTCAGCGATGGCATCGACATCGGGCATGGGGAAAAAATACCCCTTTGGCTTTTTGGCTTACTTTACTAATTACATTTTGACGGCAGTGTGAGCCGTAATCTCATGACCAACGAGACGAAATATATCATAATCATATTCATATAAACGTTTCTACCCTTATAGTATCAGAAAAACAGAATATTACAGGTTTGTCGTCACTTCTCCTTATCTTACTGAATACCAAACAGTTAATCCTGTGACGACAAAATGGAGAGTGATGACAAAATGGAGAGTGACGACAAAAGAGAGGGACCGTCCACCATTAGTTTAAGGTCACTAGACCATAGGTTTAAAACCTTTATACCATCGGTATAAGGCTCTTAAACCAATCCATGGCGTGGACATTCTGGTCTAAGGTCTTGCTGTCACTCGCCATTTTGTCATCACTCTCCATTTTGTCGTCACCGTTTAATCTTTTGAGTATCAGCAACATGAGTGCCTTGTGACGACAAACGCGCCTTAATACAAATTCAAAAACAGAGACCTTCTTGACCACAGGACTTCCGGCAGTGTTCTGATTTCCAGGTATAGTGCGAGATGTTCGGCTGCTACCTGCCATTCTACCCGACCAAAGGGAAAATTCCCTCAATTTGTATCATCCAACCATAAATTTTGGCATCCTGTCGGCAGTAAGTTGCTCGAATGTCATCCCTGCCGCACCGTCAAGGATGATGTCAATGGCCGGGCTGCGTCTTGAAGTAGTCGGCTATAGTCTGCTGCATCATCTGGGTACTCATAATCGCGTCGCTTTAGAATTTCGGTGCAAAAATACGAAAAGTTCTTGAAATATAGTGCGAATAGAACAAAAAAGTGATAAAACGACATGAATGGTGAACTATTCTGCTAAAAATAGACTACCTTTGCAACCGTAAAACTTAAAACGGTATAGACAATGGCGAAGAAACAGACAGAAACCTCAGATAAGAAAAGAACAAAAAGTAAGGCGACGAAGCGGACGAAGATTTCGTGGATAGCGAAACCTGACGGAATGTCGCTGACCGAGTGGCAGATTGCCTTACGCAAGCAGATTGCTCAGGAGGAACATTTCGGTATCTCGTGCGTCGACGACAAGTTGCTGCCTGGCGAGTACAGCGTGAAGAGCCCCAAGACCAAGCAGGAGTACAAGGTGGTGTATCGCGGGGCGAAGAGCGAGTGGAACTACTGCTCGTGCTTTGACTTCAAGACGGCACAACTGGGCACTTGCAAGCATATAGAGGCGGTGAAGTCGTGGATTGGCGGCAACAGAAGGGTGCGTGTGCATCAGGAGATTCCGCCTTATACATCGGTCTATCTGAAGTATTTGCCCACAGAAAGTGCGGCTGGTGAGATAGGCGATGCGAGAAAAGTCTGCATTCGTATTGGCGCAGACCATCAGGATGAGTATGAGCAATTGGCGCAGAAGTACTTCGACCGCAATGGTGTCATGCTGGAGGATGCCTATCAAAAAGTGGAGGAATTCGCCAAACAGGCTGTTGCCATTAGCGACACCTTCCGATTCTATCAGGATGCCATTGACTTCATCATCGACAAACGGGAGACACAGTTCCGTCAACACGTTCTGCACTGCTATACCGACGAGATGCTCGACCAACTGCTCACCACCCCACTCTATCCCTATCAGAAAGAGGGCATCCGCTTCGCCTTCTCCAAGGGCAGGAGCATCATTGCCGACGAGATGGGTCTGGGAAAGACCATTCAGGCTATCGGTACTGCTGAACTGATGCGCAAGGAGAAACTGATACAATCGGCACTCATCGTCTGCCCCACATCGCTGAAATACCAGTGGAAACGCGAGATAGAGCGGTTCACGGGGCAGCAGGTTCACGTCATCGAGGGCCTGCACCACAAGCGCATCAGCCAATACCAGTTGGACGTACCTTATAAGATAATCTCCTACAACAGTGCCTGTAACGACATCAAGATTCTGGGCAAGTTGGAGACCGACCTGCTCATCATGGACGAGGTGCAGCGGCTGAAGAACTGGAACACGCAGATTTCGATGGCCATGCGCCGTGTGGTGTCGCAATATGCGGTGATTCTCTCAGGTACGCCTTTGGAGAACAAGTTGGAGGAACTCTACTCCGTGATGGAGTTTGCCGACAACTTCTGCCTCGGCCCGTTCTGGAAGTTCAAGGCCGAGTGCATCGTGAGTGACGAGACGGGCAAGGTACTGGGCTATCAGAACCTGAACAAGGTGGGTGATATGACCCGTCAGCGACTGATACGTCGCACCAAGAAGCAGGTGGCCCTGCAAATGCCGAAGCGTCAGGACAAGATTCTCTTTGTGCCGATGACCAAGGAGCAACGTGAAGACCACGACAGCCTGAAACGTATCGTAAAGGGCATCGTGGAAAAATGGCGACGTCTGCACTTCCTCTCCGAGAAAGACCGGAACCGCCTGCTGCTCTGTCTCTCACAGATGCGCATGCTCTGCGACAGCACCTATATCCTCGACCAGAAGACACGCTACGACACGAAGGTGGAAGAGGCACTCAACATCATTCTCTCTGTCTTAGAGTCAGAAGGCGAGAAGGTCGTCATGTTCAGCCAGTGGGAGCGCATGACACGCCTCATCGCACAGGAGTTGGAAAAGCGCGAGATTGGCTTCGAATACCTGCACGGCGGTGTTCCCTCAGAGGCTCGCGGCCGTTTGATCACCAACTTTGCCGAAAATCCTGACAGCCGTGTGTTCCTCTCTACTGATGCCGGTTCCACAGGTCTGAACCTCCAGTCGGCAGCCACCATCGTCAATCTCGACCTTCCCTGGAACCCAGCAGTCTTGGAGCAGCGCATTGCCCGCATTTATCGTCTCGGTCAACAGCGCAATGTGCAGGTAATCAACCTCGTCTCGGCCCAAACCATCGAAGAGCAGATGCTTGACAAACTGCGCTTCAAGTCGGCAATGTTCGAAGGTGTGCTCGACAACGGACAGGACACCATCTTCCTCAGCGAAGGCTCGAAGTTCAGTCAGATGATGGATACACTTGGCGAAATGGTGGAAGAGACAGAGAAGCCTGCAGAACAGCAAGTTGCAACAGAAGAAACGACAGAACAGGCTTCAACAGGAACGGACATTGTAGAAACGTCCGCAGAACCACAGCGTCCACAAGTTCCCACGACTCCCAAGGATCTCATTGCCCAAGGTGCATCCTTCCTCAGTGGTCTTGCCGCCACGCTGAAATCGCCTGAAGCCACAGAGCAACTCGTCAACTCGCTGATCGAGACCGATGCCGAGACGGGCCAGACCAGCCTGAAGATTCCCGTTCCAGACAAGCAGACCGTCCGTAATCTGCTCGACGTCGTTGGGAAACTATTTGGATAATCTGAAAGGATGACAACGGCATCGGAGATTATCGAGTACATGGAGTCGCTGCAAGATGAAGAGCAGCGGCTCAACTTGATGTGCTTCTTTAAGACCGGGGCTGGCGAATACGGCGAGGGCGACGAGTTCTTGGGTATCAAAGTGCCCCAGACAAGGGAAGTCGTTAGGGCTGCAAGCAAAGACTTTCCTTTAAGCGAAATTCCAGAACTGCTGATGTCACGTTGGCATGAGGTTCGCCTTTGTGGTTTCTTGATTCTTGTTGACCAGTTTGAGCGGTTGGCCACGAAGCGGCTTGAGCATGACGAAAAGGCTATACGGGGTCGTGATGAAATAGTGACGCTCTACCTGCGATATGCTGAGCAGGCCAACAACTGGGACTTGGTCGATTTGTCGGTCTATAAGATTCTGGGGCATTGGCTGTTACTGCCAACCTTTCTTGGGAAAGATAATATTTCTAAGGATTTAAAGGATTCAAAGGATGACCACAAAATCCTTAAAATCCCAGAATCCTTAGACTATAAGAAAGAAGTGCTCGACTCCTTAGCCAAAAGCGACTGTCTGTGGAAGCAGCGCATGAGCATTGTCTGTACATGGTATCCCTCACATCATGGCGACCCGTCATGGTGTTTGCGCTATGCTGAGATCCACCTGCATCATCCCCACGACCTGATGCACAAGGCCGTCGGCTGGATGCTCCGTGAGATGGGCAAGAACCATCTCGACCTACTTCGCGACTTCCTTCATCAGCACGCCCACGAGATGCCGCGCACCATGCTCCGCTATGCCATCGAGAAGTTGCCGGAGGCAGAACGCAAGCAGTGGATGACCTGGTCGCACCAATGATCGAAGTCTGGATCTTCCGTTTGCAGTTCGGGATGGCTGAGCATATAAGCGATGCTGCGGCGGGCACCCTCATCGAAACGGGTGGTGGTCTGGAAGCCTGGGACGGCCCGTTTCAGTTTCGTGCAGTCGAAGACAACACTCACAGCCTTGTCGCCCAGGAGGTTACCCTCGACATCCCACTCCTTCGGACTGACGGCAGCAAGGAAACTGGAAGCCACATAATATGGCTTATACTCCACCCCCAGCACATCGGCGATGGTCTGGTAGATCTGATTCCACGTCAGCGACTCGTCGCTCATGATCTGGAATGCCTCACCGATGGCGTGCGGATTGCCCAGCAGGCCGATGAAGCCGCAGGCAAAGTCCTCGTTCCACGTCATCGTCCACACCGAACTGCCGTCACCATGCACCAGTATGGGCTTGCCGTCGATCATGCGCTTCAGCACCTGCCAACAGCCCTTAGGCCCATGCAGTCCTACAGGGACGCCACGCTCACAGTAGGTATGGCTCGGACGCACGATAGTAATCGGGAAACCATCCTCCCGATAGTGCTTCATCAGCACCTCCTCACAGGCTATCTTCTGACGCGAGTATTCCCAATAGGGATTAGCCAGCGTCGTACCCTCGGTGACGAGGTAACTGCGCGACGGCTTGTGATAGGCTGAGGCCGAACTAATATAGACGTATTGGCGGGTGCGCCCAGCAAACAGCCGATAGTCGCGTTCCACCTGCTCAGGCACGAAGCCAATAAAGTCGCAGACAGCATCAAACTGTTCGTCACCCAAGAGCCTCAGCACCGTTGCCTCGTCGTTGATGTCTGCCACGACCTGCTTCACGTTTGCAGGTACTTCTAACTTGCGATTACCACGGTTCAACAACCATAACTCATGACCACTAACTGCCAGTTGACGGGTGATGGCACTGCTGATGGTGCCCGTTCCGCCGATGAATAGTATCTTCATATCCCGTATTATATAACTATCTGCCGACAAAGATACAATTTTTCTGCGAAATATGAAAGATTTCTCCCTAAATCTTTATATCTTTGCCAAAAAAATGTATATCGATGGATAATCAGCAGGAGATATTCCCGATAGTAGATGAAGAGGGAACGGTAGTGGGCAAGGCCACGCGCGGTGAGTGTCACAGTGGATCGCGGCTGTTGCACCCCGTAGTGCATCTGCATGTATTCAACTCTGAAGGCTACGTGTATCTGCAGAAACGACCTGAATGGAAGGATATTCAGCCAGGAAAGTGGGACACGGCGGTCGGAGGACACATTGACTATGGCGAAACGCCTGAGGATGCACTACGAAGAGAGGTTCGTGAAGAGTTAGGTATTACGGCGTTTACACCCCAGTTCATCGGCAAATATGTATTTGAGAGCAAGCGGGAACGGGAACTGGTGTATGTGAATCGAACGACTTACGACGGAGAGATTCTCCCCTCAAAAGACGAACTCGACGGAGGAAGGTTCTGGTCGATGCAGGAGATCCGTGAGGCCATTGGACAGGGCTTGCTGACACCCAACTTCGAGAGCGAATTCTTGAGATTCTTCTTTTCTGAAACACTACCGATAGAGCGCCATCCACTGATGCCGTTCCTGCCGGAGAATGCACGGGTATTGTTCCTAGGCAGTTTCCCGCCACAGAAGAAACGCTGGTGCATGGAATTCTACTACCCCAACTTCATCAACGATCACTGGAGGATTGAAGGCGAGATATTCTTTGGCGACCGCAACCACTTTGTGCTGACAGAGAAGAAGGCATTCGACCGCGAGGCTGTCATGGCGTTCTGTCAAAAGAAAGGCATAGCCTTCTACGACACGGCCACAGCCATTCGCCGCTTGAAGGGCAATGCGTCGGACGAATTCTTGGAGGTGGTTGAGCCAACGGACATCCGAGCACTGCTGAGCCAGTTGCCCCACTGCGAAGCCATCGTCACCACAGGGCAGAAGGCCACTGACACCATCTGTCGCTATTTCGGCATCAACGAGGGGCCGAAGGTGGGAGCGTCTATTCCCATCCCGGATGTTCACAATCACGACGGCCGCCAGGTACGCCTCTATCGCCTACCCTCCTCTTCGCGCGCCTATCCACTGGCTTTCAACAAGAAGGTTGCCGCCTATCGCAGTATGTTTGAGACGGTATTTTAGAAATATCTGCCAAAAAGATGACATAATTCCAAAATAAATGCTTATATTTGCACGCAGAAAGAATAAAACCAATAACTAAGAGACGATTATGAGAAAACTATGGATGCTCGTCATGATTCCCCTGCTCCTAGCCATGAGTTGCGACAGTAAGGACGGGGAGCAGAAAAGTTACAAAGCGGAAAACCTGTTGAAAAAGGCCCACAAGGCCAGGAACTACCAAATGCTGGTGAATCTCGCCGATAGTTTGGAAACAACAGGCGAACTCTCGACTGCCAGTGCCAATTACTGGCGTGGCTATGCCAACGACAAGATGAGAAAGATGCGCATGGCAGAATTCTACTGGAAGTCGTCAATGGAGGCTGCCGCCAACTCCAGCAGTGAGGAAAGCATTGATGTCTATGCCAAGTCGGCTAGTCGTCTCGTAAACCTACTCACCGTGAGGGGCGACTACGAGAACGCCCTGAAAGTTGCCGAGCCCACGGTTGAACGACTTGAGAAACTGGAACGCGACAGCACCAGTGACTATATCAACCTGCTCATCTATATCGGTTGCTGTCAGGCGGGTATCGGCAATGCTGGAGAAGCCACTAGGGACGGTTTCGAACGAGCCTATCAAAGGCATCTCGACAACATTGAAAAGACGCACCTTGATGAAGCCTACAAGGATGCCATTGCCGGCCTCATCAATATTGCTTACGCCTGCAATACCATCGGCAACTATAAAGAGGCCATCAACTGGACGGACAAGTTCGGCAAACTAATTGGCGAATATGAGCAACGCCTGGATGCCAATAGCGAATATATCGACAAGCAGGTAGCGCGCTTCGACATCTACAAAGCCATTGCACTTGAGAAACTCAACGACAAAGAGGAGGCTGCCAAGGTCTATGAGGCTTTCCAGGAAACAGAGTTCAGCAAGACACCAGAAGGGCACATCAATGCCAATGACTATCTATCAGCCGCTGGCCGTTGGGATGAGGCCGCTGACAATTATGGTTGCCTGGATGCCCTTTTGGGCAAACAGAAGGCGGGCTATTCGATTGACGATATACAGAACTTGATGCTTAAGAAGTATCATGCGAACCTGTTGGCTGGGCGCAGGGATTCTGCTGTTGCCGTGAGTTTGCAAATTAGTAACGCACTCGTAAAAGCATTCGCGCAGGCCAAGAAGATTGACGAGGAAGAGCAGGCTACCATCGTTCAGAAAGTGGAGCAAATGACTGAACAGCAGGCAGAGGAAGCACGCAATAAGGTATATATGCTGATCGCTGCCCTGATAGGTTTACTTCTCTGTTTTGTTGGTTACATCTTCTTCCGTCGCCACAGTAATCAGAAACTGCAGGAGGCGTACGATGACCTTCAATACGAATACAACTCAGTGGAGGCGAAGACCGCCCAGAAGGAGCGCATTGAGACTGAGCGTCGCATCGCCCACAGTATTCAGGAGAATCTAGTACCAGATGGATTGCCCAAATATCCGAAGTTAGGTCTCTACGCTTCATTCACACCCGGCAACGGTGTTAGTAATGACCTTTATGACACTATTATCCGCGATGACAAGTTGTTCTTCTGTGTGGGGAATGCAGAAGACAATAGCATCCAGACATCCATCCTGACCAGCATGGTATGGACACTTTTCCGTACAACTGCCGCCTATGAAGACATGCCAGAGCGCATCGTTGCCTCCATCAACGAGAGCATTGCCAAGGAAGGTAAGATCAATAGAGGCGTTACGCTTTTTGTCGGCGTACTCGACCTGAAAACCTGGATCCTGACTTTCTGCAATGCGGGGCATGACACCCCGTTGCTACTACTAGGCGAAGAAGTGCGCCCGCTGGAAATGCAACCCAACAAGCCCGTTGGTTCTGTCTATGGCTGGGAATACATACCACAGGAGATTGCCATTGATGCAGGTACGATGTTCTTCCTCTATTCTAATGGCCTTGCCAAGGCAAAGAGTAAAGAATATAAGCAATATGGAGAGAAGAGGGTTCGCGGTTCTGCTCTTCAAGCCATGAAGACGAGCCCTGCACCCAAGCCTTTCATTGAGAACATGCTTGAGGCCGTATCAAAACATATCAGCGCCACGCCGCAGGATTACGACATGACGCTGATGGTAATAAAAAGGTTGTAGTTTCTAACTACAACCTTTTGCTATGGATTATTTCTTATCTTCTTTCTTCGGCTCTTCTGCCTTCTTGGCAGCGGGCTTATAGCGTTTGTTCAAGCCGTTGATGACATCATTGGTGATGTCGAACTTCTTATTGGCCATCAGGATATTGTCACCAGCCTTGGAGAGAATCAGGTCATACTGCTTGTCCTTGTTGTAGGCATCCAGGAAATTTTGCAGGGAGTCACGAAGAGCCTCATTGAACTTGGCTGTCTCTGTGGCGAGTTCATTCTCCAGCCGAGCCTGAAGTTCCTGAAGATCACGCTGCTGACGCTCGATAGCAGCCTGTTGGGAAGCAGCCTGCTCACGGCTCGTGAAACCATTGTTGTTCAGTTTCTGCTGGAAATTGTTCACCGCAGCCTGCAGCGTGTTTCCTTTCTGGGTTAGCGTGTTACGGGCATTGATAGACTTCTTCTGAAGTGTGACACTGTAGTCCTTAGCGAAATCATACTGCGTCATCAAGGAATCGACCTCTACATAGGCAATCTTCATACCTGATGCAGAAACGTCGCCGCTGACGGGCTGTTCATCCATCTTAGAACTAGCATTGTTGCATGACACCATCATAGCAGCGATGGCGAGGGTTGAGAAAATGTTCTTTTTCATCTTTAAATTTTATAAATCTTTAATTCTTTAATTATTCATCGACAGCAAACTGACTTTTCGTCCGAAGTTCACGATCCTGATCCAACACGCAATGAATACCTCGCTCCTTCATGGCTTCCGAATCGTGAATGTGCTGAGAGGAGAACTCTCCATCCTTCCTGAAAATCACCTTCACACAGAAAAAAGCCATCCCAATAGCAATTATTAACGTGCTGATGAGCAAAGTTTCAATCATTTTTCGTAATTTTGCGCATAATTTCGGCTGCAAAGTTACGAATTAAATTACGAAATCAGTCAAAAATAACATTAATAATGAATAAAAGTGATTTAAAACCTGCTGTTGTCTTTGCAGAATTCGCAAAGATCAATGAAATTCCCCGCCCGTCCAAACGCGAGGAAAAGATGATTGCATATCTGAAAAATTGGGGCGAGAGTCGTGGCTTGGATACGAAAGTTGACGAAACCGGCAATGTGCTGATCCGTAAGAGAGCCACCCCTGGTATGGAGAACTGCAAGACCGTTATCTTGCAGAGTCACATGGATATGGTGTGCGACAAACTCGTTGATGTGGAGTTCGATTTCGACAAAGATGCCATCAAGACCTATGTCGATGGGGAGTGGCTAACTGCCGATGGCACGACACTGGGGGCCGATGACGGAATTGGCTGCGCTATAGAACTGGCCATCCTGGCCTCCGATGACATTGCGCATGGGCCCATCGAGTGCGTCTTTACCCGCGACGAAGAGACTGGCCTAACAGGAGCCGAAGGCATGAAAGCAGGCTTTATGACGGGCGACTACCTTATCAACCTCGACTCTGAGGATGAGGGCGAGATATTCGTCAGTTGTGCTGGTGGACGCAACACGACGGCGAAGTTCACCTTCGGGCGCCAGGAGGCTCCCAAGGGTAGTTTCTTCCTGAAGGGTTCGCTGAAAGGGCTTGTGGGCGGACACTCTGGCGACGACATCAACAAGAAGCGTGCCAATGCCATCAAGATCCTGGCCCGCTTTATCTTCCAGACGATGCGTCGCTATGAGGGCACACAACTGGCACAGTTCCATAGCGGCAAATTGCACAATGCCATTCCGCGCGACGGCTATTTCGTGATGGCCGTGCCCAACGACGTGAAGGAAAATGTCAGAGCCGACTGGAACGTTTTTGCATCGGAAGTGGAAGATGAGTTCCATATCACAGATACGCAGATGGTCTTCTCGATGGAGAGTGCGGAGGCAGAACCAATCATCGCGCCTGAAGTGGCCAAGAAGTTCGTATGGGCCGTACAGGCCGTCGATAACGGTATCTATGCCATCTGCCAGGACGAAGCCCTCGGTGGTATGGTAGAGACATCCAGTAACATCGCCAGTATCCATTCTTCGGAAACGACTATTGACATTCTGTCATCACAGCGCTCCAATGTGATGTCGAACCTCGACAATATGTGTGCCACCATTCAGGCTGTGTTTGAACTGGCAGGTGCAGAGGCCTACAGCAGCGACGGCTATCCTGCCTGGAAAATGAAGGCCGACTCGAAGTTGACGGAGATTGTTGTTGAATCGTACAAGAGACTCTTCGGTAAAGCCCCTATCGTGCGCGGCATACATGCCGGACTGGAGTGCGGCCTGTTCTCAGAGCGTTATCCAAACCTTGACATGGTAAGTTTCGGTCCCACACTTCGCTTTGTCCACACACCTGACGAGCGCCTGCATATCCCAACCGTACAAATGGTGTGGGATCATCTGCTTGACGTACTGAAAAATATTCCGCAGCAATGAAGTCGTGTACGTATATAATAATAGGTGTCATGATACTGCTGTTCGCTTCGTGCGGACAGCAGTATCAGGCCGAAAAGACCGTCGAGGCTTTTGTAGATGAAAATGCAGAGAATCCTGATTTGGTGACGAAGCGCGACTTCGCCGATCTGGGCACTACGCGACATATCAGCGACTCGCTAGTGAACGTGATGCGTCAGCGCGGGGCAGAGCACTTTAAGGAAAGTATCAGTTATCCTGCCATCCCTCAAGGAGACCTTTACTATCTGAGAATGAGGTATGTATATGAGGGCGATACCCTACAGAACACCTTCTATTTGAATGAGGAACTGACAGAGGTGGTAGCCTTCAAATAACTTTTTCAGAAAAAAGTTGTGGAAAAATTTGCAGAATTCAAATAAAAGCCGTACCTTTGCACCCGCATTTGAGGAGATAACCCCTCGGTTTCTAACACGAAGCATTCTTGGAAGGATGGGTGAGTGGCTGAAACCAGCAGTTTGCTAAACTGCCGTACGGGTTCCCGTACCGGGGGTTCGAATCCCCCTCCTTCCGCAGGGGTTCCAACAGAATGCAGCGCGGTCGATTCATCTAATGGTTAGGATACAAGATTCTCAATCTTGGCATAGGGGTTCGATTCCCCTATCGACTACGATAAAGTGCTGGTTTCCAGCACTTTATTTGTTTTTACGTACACTTTTCGGGGTCAGTGGATTTTAAAATCCCCGCAGATATCTCTACAGGGATTTTATCATAATATAGGAAAACGTATTAATCTTCTTCCTTCATCTCAGCCTCATGCTGCTTGATCAGATCCTGCTGGATATCGTTCGGAACGAGTTCGTAACTAGAGAAACTCGTGGTGAACGAAGCGCGACCACCAGTCAGAGAACTCAGGGCAATCGAGTAACTGGAAAGTTCCTTGAGAGGAATCTTGGCAGAGAGTTTCTGATAGCCAGCCTCTGAGTCCATACCCATGATGATGGCACGACGGCCCTGCAAGTCGCTCATCACGTCACCCATATAATCGGCGGGCACGAGCACCTCGAGGTCGTAGATCGGCTCAAGCACCTTAGGACCAGCCTCCTTGAAGGCGGCCGAGAAGGCGTTACGGGCAGCGAGCATGAACGAGAGTTCGTTGGAATCCACAGGGTGCATCTTACCGTCATAGACGATGACGCGAACGTCACGAGCGTATGAACCTGTGAGCGGACCCTGCTCCATGCGCTCCATCACACCCTTCAAGATAGCAGGCATGAAGCGGAGGTCGATGGCACCACCAACCACAGAGTTGATGAAGACGAGTTTGCCACCCCACTCCAGGTCGATCTCTTCCTTGCCCTTGATGTTCATCTTAAACTCCTGGCCGTTGATCTTGAAACTAACGGGATCAGGCATACCCTCTGTGTAGGGCTCCAGAATCAGGTGAACCTCACCGAACTGACCTGCACCACCCGACTGCTTCTTGTGACGATAGTCGGCACGGGCCATCTTTGTGATGGTCTCACGATATGGAATCTTCGGCTCGATATATTCGATCTGGATCTTTTCGTTGTTCTCCATACGCCACTTCAGCGTGCGCAGATGGAACTCACCCTGTCCGTGAACGATAATCTGGCGGAGTTCCTTCGACTGCTCAACCACCCATGTGGGATCCTCCTGGCGCATCTTGGCCAGGGCAGCCATCATCTTCTCAGTCTCAGCCTCGTTGACAGCCTTGATGGCACGAGAGAACTTCGAGTTAGGATACTTGATGAAGTCGAAGCGGTTCTCCACGTCCTTACCATTCAGCGTATTACCCGTCTTCACATCCTTCAGTTTCACGGTACAGCCGATATCACCAGCCACGAGTTGATCCACCTGGATACGGTTGGCACCAGCACAGGCATAGAGCGTACCGATACGCTCCTTCGAACCACGGTCGGCATTGGTGAGGTCGTCGCCGCTCTTCACCGTACCGCTCATCACCTTGAAGTAACTCACCTCACCGATGTGGGGCTCCACACCTGTCTTGAAGAAATACAGAGAGGTGGGGGCTGAAGAGTCGGCAGGAATCTCCTTGCCTGCAGCATTCTTCACAACGGGCATCTCACTCACGAAGGGCACCACGTTGCCGAGGAACTCCATCAGGCGACGAACGCCCATATCCTTACCAGCACAAACGCAGAACACGGGGAAGATCGAGCGGGTAACGAGACCCTTGCGGATACCTTCACGCATCTCGTCCTCAGAGAGGTCTTCCGTCTCGAAGAACTTCTCCATCAGCGAGTCGTCGCCAGCGGCAGCAGCCTCCACGAGGGCGGCCTTCATCTCCTTGGCCTTGTCGAGTTGGTCAGCGGGAATCTCCTCGATGATAGGAGCGCCACCCTCGGGCTTCCAAGAGTATTTCTTCATCAGCAGCACGTCGATCACGCTGTTGAAACCAGCACCTGTTACGATAGGATATTGTACGGGCACGCAGTTGGGACCATACACTTCCTTCAACTGACCCAGGATCTGGTCGAAGTCACAGTTGTCGCGGTCGAGTTGGTTCACCAGGAAGATCACAGGCTTCTTCAGTTTCTCTGTATTGCGGAAGGCGTTCATCGTACCCACCTCAGGACCGTACTGGCCGTTGACAAGCAGCACAGCCTGATCCGTCACGTTCAAGGCCGTGATGGCACCACCCACGAAGTCGTCGGAACCCGGACAGTCGATGATGTTCAGTTTCTTGTTGTTCCACTCCACATGGAAGACGGTCGAGAAGACTGAATAGCCGTACTCCTGCTCCACGGGGAAGTAGTCACTCATGGTGTTCTTACCCTCTACGGTGCCACGGCGCTTGATGATGCCGGCCTCATAGACCATTGCTTCGGCAAGAGTAGTCTTGCCGCTACCCGCACTGCCAAGCAGTGCAATGTTCTTGATTTCGTTTGTCTGATAAACTTTCATATCATTCTAGTTTTAGGTGAATATTTCAATTAGCGGGCACTAAATTAGACATTTTTCCACAAAACGCCAAGGAATTCTTCCAAATATTAAACTAAATTAGTATTTTTGTACCCAAAATGGCAGGTTTATACATACATATTCCATTTTGCAGGAGCCGTTGCATCTATTGTGCCTTCTACTCTACAACGGGTCTTGACGAGCGGCAAAGGTACGTCGATGCTCTATGCCGGGAGATAGCCTCCAGAGTGCCTGATGCCCCCCTAGAGACTATCTACCTTGGCGGTGGCACACCCAGCCAACTGACCATTCCACAACTTCAGCAGATCTTCGACACCATCTATAATTATAATAAGGTGTCGGATGATGCCGAAGTGACCATCGAGTGCAATCCAGACGATGTGACAGACGAATTCGTCACAGGTCTCCAGTTCCTCCCAGTAAACCGTGTGTCGATGGGCGCCCAGACTTTCAACAATGCCCGTCTCCGTTTCCTGCATCGCCGCCATACGTCCGTCCAAGTATCACAGGCAGTCGAACGGCTCCGTCAGGCAAGCATCCAGAACATCAGCATCGACCTGATGTACGGTCTTCCTGGCGAAACCTTAGCAGACTTTGAACACGATATCACTACCGCCCTCAGCCTCGATGTTGAACATCTCTCCTCCTACTGTCTGATGATCGAAGAAGGTACGCCATTACACAAGGGGGCAGGAACGTTGTGTAATGAAGAACTCGAGCGAGAGATGTACTACACCCTCATCGACCGCCTCACCGCAGCGGGCTACGAACATTATGAGATCTCCAACTTCGCCCAGCCAGGCTTCCGCTCGCGCCACAACTCCAGTTACTGGCAGGGCATTCCCTATTTAGGCATTGGTGCCGCCGCCCACTCCTATGATATCCGCACCCGCAGTTGGAACGTGGCCAATATCCACCATTACATGGAAGGCATGGAACGTGGAGAGCGCATCTTCGAAGAAGAACTGCTCGACGATGACACCCGCTATAACGACGGTGTCACCACCGCCCTCCGCACCCGCGAAGGCATCGACCTCAGCACTCTCTCGGAGAAGCATCGCAACTACTGTCTGAAGAATGCCCGTCGCTTCCTCGAAGAAGGCCTACTCGAACTCTCCAGCCATCACCTCCACCTCACCCGGAAGTCCCTCTTCATCAGCGATATGGTGATGAGTGAACTCATATTCGTCTGAATACGGTTTCTCCCAAGGCCAAATGCAGCCGCACCCGCTCACTTCCAAAGACAGGCCACTCTTCCACAGGCCAATCCTCCATCCTGCATGTATAGGGAATGTGCAAATCCTCCCACTTGCAGCGTAAGCGTCTCTGATTATACGCCTTGCATCTGCAATGCGTATAATCAGAGACGCTTACTTATTTACAACGGTCGTACCAGTCTTTGAGGGCGCCACGGGGGACGCCATGGGATACTGCTGCATCGAGGGTTTCGCGAGCCTCTTTTCTGCGGCCCAGGCGCAGGAGGACGTCTGCCTTGGAGACTGCGAAATCGGCCTGTGCAGGACTAAGGCGCAGGGCTTCGTCCCAGTCGAAGAGGGCCGGTTCGTAGAGTTGCTGTTCAGTCTCGTAGGCAGCACGGGCGGCATAGGCATCAGCACTATCGGGGAACTGCTGCACCATCAGGTTGAGTTCATCGAGGATATCGGCCTTGCGCCCCATCTTCTGCAGGATATGGGCGCGCCCCAGATGGGCCTCGAAATGCTGAGGCTGGATGGCGAGGAAGGCATCATAGTCGGCCAGGGCCATGTCGTAATGGCGCAACTGTCCGTGACAATAGGCACGGAAATAGAGAGCCGCGAGGTTCTGATCATCGAGACGGAGCACATTACCATACTCCTCTATGGCATATTCCCACTGCTGAAGGTTGATGTTGGCCTCGGCCTTCTTCAGACGCAGATCGGTGTTCTTGGGATTATGGCGGATGGCCTCGATGAGCGTGGAGACGGAATCACGCCATTCACGGGGTGTCTGTGCCGAGGCACAGAGCACCGACATGAATAGGAGGGTGAGCAGACCACCCCTAACCCCTCTTATCTTAGGAGGGGAATACTTGAGGTTAAGCATTCTTGATGTAATTGACAATCCACTTACCGACTTCCTTCGTGCCATACTTGGCACCACCCTCGATCTGGATCTCAGGGGTACGGACATTGGCATCGAGGGAGGCGTTGACGGCTTCACGGACAAGGGCACCTTCCTTTTCCAGACCGAAGTGCTCGAGAAGCATGGCAGCAGAGAGAATCTGGGCCAGCGGATTGGCGAGGTTCTGTCCTGCAGCCTGGGGCCAGGAGCCATGAACAGGCTCGAAGAGGGGCGTATGCTCACCCAGCGAACTGGAGGGCTGGAGACCCATGGAGCCCGTGATACAAGAAGTTTCGTCGGTGAGGATGTCGCCAAAGGTGTTCTCCGTGACAATGACATCGAAGAAACGAGGCTCCGTGAGTACACGCATCGAGGCATTGTCGATGAACATGTAGTCGGTGGTGACCTCGGGGTATTGTGGCTCCATCTCCTTGGCTATCTGGCGCCACAATCGGCTGGAGGCCAGGACATTGGCCTTATCGACCACCGTCAGATGCTTACGACGCGTCATGGCCAACTCGAAGGCCACCTTGAGGATGCGCTCAATCTCCGGGCGGGTGTAGATATCAGTGTCGTAGGCCTTGTCGTTGTCCTGATACTTGTCACCGAAATACATGCCACCCGTGAGTTCGCGGATGACCACAAAGTCGGCACCACGGAGGAGTTCGTCCTTCAGCGGGGATTTGTGCAACAGGCAGTCGAAGGTGGCCACAGGACGCACGTTGGCGAAGAGGCCAAGTTTCTTACGCATGGCCAGCAGACCCTGTTCTGGACGCACCTTGGCCGTAGGATTGTTGTCATACTTCAGATCACCGACAGCAGCGAAGAGCACGGCATCGGCACGCATACATACCTCATGGGTGGAATCGGGATAGGGATCCCCTACCTCATCGATGGCATGGGCACCACAGATGGCCTCCTCGTATTCAAACTGGTGGCCGCACTTGGCAGCAACGGCATCGAGCACCGCCACACCTTGTTTCATAATCTCGGGGCCTATACCGTCGCCCGCAAGAATCGCAATCTTTAGTTTCATAACTCGTTATTCTTATCGTCTTCGAAAATATTCAGCATTTTAAAGGTGGCCTTAATGGCGGCTTCGGTCTGGTCGGCATCGAGGCCACGGGTGCGGAGCACCTTGCCGTTGTCGTTCCACGTGATGACCGTCTGCACAAGGGCATCGGTACGACCGCCTGGCGGAATACTCACCTGATAGTTCTGCAGGATGGGGAACGTGCGGCCCAGGTACTTCTTGTAGATATAGCGAAGGGACTTCACGAAGGCATCGTACTGACCATCGCCCGTGGCACTGGCCTCATATTGCTGACCGTTGATCTCAACCTTAATATTGGCACCCGGCTTCAGACCGTAGGCCGTGGAAACCACATAACTGAGGAGTTTGACCTTATCCTCGGGGGCATCGTGCTTGAGCACGTCACTGACGATGAAGGGCAGATCCTCCTGAGTGACAATCTCCTTCTTGTCGCCAAGTTCGGTGATGCGCTGGGTGACGCGACGCGTCTGATCGGGAGTGAGTTCGAGGCCCAGTTCCTCAAGGTTCTTGGCGATATTGGCCTTTCCACTGGTCTTGCCCAGGGCATATTCGCGTTTCCTTCCAAAGCGCTCGGGTATGAGTTCGTTCTGATAGAGGCCGCTCTTCTTATCCCCGTCGGCATGGACGCCAGCCACCTGCGTGAAGACATTATCGCCGATGATGGGCTGGTTGGGGGCGACAGCAATACCACTGTAACTCTCCACCAGTCGGGAGATGTCGTTGAGTTTACCCTCGTTGATGTTCGTCTTGGCATGGAACTGATCCTTGAGGATTACCTGCACGCTCGACAGAGGGGCATTACCACAACGCTCGCCCAGACCATTGACCGTGACGTGCAGACCTTTGGCCCCACTGAGCACAGCAGCCAGGGAGTTGGAGACGGCAAGGTCGTAGTCGTTGTGGGCGTGGAAATCGAAATGGGTGTCGGCATAGCGTTTCACCATCTTACGGAAATACTCCACGCACTGCAGGGGATTCATGATGCCAAGGGTGTCGGGGAGCATGAAGCGACGGATGCCGATGTCGCAGAGGGCATCCATCACCTGATAGACATAGAAGGGGGAATCCTTCATGCCATTGGACCAGTCCTCGAGGTAGAGGTTGACAGTGAGTCCCTTCTGACGGGCATACCTCACCTCCTTCACAATATCTTTGATATGCTCCTCGGGAGTCTTGTGGAGTTGCTCCTGACAGTGGCGCAGGGAGCCCTTAGCCAACAGGTTGATCGTCTTGCCGCCACAAGAATCCACCCAATCGACGCTCTGTCCGCCATCCACAAAGCCCAGCACCTCTACACGGTCGAGATGGTCGATCTTTGCTGCATAGCGACAGATCATCTGAACAGCCTCTTTCTCACCTTCCGACACACGGGCTGACGCCACCTCAATGCGATCGACGTTGAGGTCGTGCAACAGCATGCGGGCAATGATCAGTTTCTCATGCGGCAAGAAACTAACGCCATTGGTCTGTTCACCGTCGCGCAAAGTGGAGTCCATAATCTCCACAAAGGGCTGCACACGGTTATAGCGTCCTACTTGTTCTGCTGTTCCCATATTTCTGTTTTATCCTGATTTTGTACTAAGAAATCGATATCATCAAGACCGTTCATCAGACAGTGTTTCTTGTAGCCGTTGATGTCGAAGTGTTCACTCTGACCAGTGGCTTTGTTGGTGACGGTCTGGTTGGGAAGATCGACTTCCACTTCCGTCTTCGGATCGGCCTTGATACAGGCAAAGAGTTCAGTAAGGAAATTCTCGCTAACCACGACGGGGAGCACGAAGTTGTTGAGTTCGTTGTTCTTGTGGATATCGGCAAAGAAACTGCTGATGACCACGCGGAAGCCATAGCCTGCGATGGCCCAGGCCGCATGCTCGCGACTAGAACCACTACCAAAGTTCTTACCCGCCACAAGGATACAACCGGAATAGGTGGGATCGTTGAGTACGAAGTGCTCGTTCAGTGTGCCGTCGGCCTTATAGCGCCAGTCACGAAAGAGGTTGTCGCCAAAAAACTTTTCCTCACGCGTCGTCGCCTTCAGGAAACGGGCAGGGATGATCTGGTCTGTATCGACATTCTCCAGAGGGAGAGGAATACAAGTCGATGATATAACGTTGAATTTCTGTTTCATAATAGTTCTCTTGGATCTGTGATGACTCCTGTAATAGCAGCGGCGGCAGCAACGAGGGGTGATGCCAGAATGGTACGTGCACCAGGCCCCTGACGCCCTTCGAAGTTGCGGTTAGAGGTAGAGACGGCCAATTTGCCGGCGGGGATCTTATCGTCGTTCATCGCTAAACAAGCCGAACAACCGGGCTGACGGATCTCGAAGCCTGCAGCCTCGAGGATCTTATCGAGTCCTTCCTCACGGATCTGTCGATCCACGGCCCACGAGCCAGGTACGAGCCAGGCAATGACACTCCCGGCCTTCTGACGACCCTGTACGATGCTGGCAAAAGCGCGGAAATCCTCGATACGTCCATTGGTACAGGCACCAAGGAAGACATAATCGACCTTCGTGCCAAGGAGTTTCTGACCAGGCTGGAATCCCATATAGCGGAGCGCTTTCTCAAAACTACACAAAAAGGACGGTTCTTTTTGTGTAATTTCAGGGATGGATTCCGTGATACCGATACCCATGCCAGGATTGGTTCCGTAGGTGACGCGGGGCTCGATATCTTCCGCATTGAAAGTCAGTTCCTTGTCAAACACAGCATTTTCACCGCTCTTCAAGGTTTTCCAATAGACGACAGCCTTGTCCCATTCCTCACCCTTGGGCGCAAACTCCTTACCTTTTATATAATCAAAGGTGGTCTGGTCGGGGGCGATAAAGCCACCACGGGCTCCCATCTCGATGGAGAGGTTACAGAGCGTAAGGCGCCCTTCCATGGATAATGCAGTGATAACATCACCCGCATACTCCACAAAGTAGCCGGTAGCACCACTGGTCGTGAGTTTCGACATGAGATAGAGAGCGACATCCTTGGCGGTGACCCCCTTCTGCAACTGACCGTTGATGCTGATACGCATCGACTTGGGCTTCTGCTGAAGGATGCACTGTGAGGCCAGCACCATCTCCACCTCGGAAGTGCCGATGCCGAAGGCCACAGCCCCCATAGCCCCATGCGTAGAGGTGTGGGAGTCGCCACAGACAATCGTCATACCAGGGAGGGATAGTCCCTTCTCGGGACCTACCACATGGATGATACCATTGCTGGAGTCCATCATGCCGTAGTGGGGCAGACCGAACTCGGCGGCATTCTTGGCAAGTGTATCAACCTGTTTCTTGGAGACAGGATCGGCGATGGGCTTGTCCTGATCGTGCGTCGGGGTGTTGTGGTCAGGCATACAGTAGATCTGCTGGGGACGGAAACACTTCAGACCACGCGCCCTAAGACCATCGAAGGCCTGGGGCGAAGTCACCTCATGACAGTACAGTCTGTCGATATACAACTGTGTGGGACCGTCTTCAACCTGTTGGACGACATGCTTGTCCCAAATCTTGTCGAATAATGTGTTCATGCTTCTTTCTTGAATTTGTTGATACAATCGATGTAGGCCTCAACGGAGGCAGTGACAATGTCCGTATTGGCACCAAAGCCATAATAGAGCGAGCCGTCGTACTCCACCTGCATGTGGACCTTGCCCACATCGTCGGAGCCCTTGGAGATGGCCTGAATGGTGAACTCCTTCAGCGTCATCTGTTTCATGATGATCTTCTTCAGGGCCTTGATGGCAGCATCCACAGGACCGTTGCCAGAGGCTGCCGCCTCGAACTTCTGGCCACTGATATCGAGACCAATGGAAGCCACAGACCTCACACCCTTACCCGTGGTCACCTGCAGGAAGTCGAGACGTACGGCATGGGCATCGGCTGTATCAGCCCCGGCGAGCATCAGGACATCGGCATCCGTCACCTCTTTCTTCTGATCGGCCAGGAGCAGGAACTTCTCATAGACCTTGTCAAGTTTCTCATCTTCCAGTTCCACGCCGTTGACATGCAGACGATGCTTCAAGGCTGCACGACCACTGCGGGCTGTGAGAACGATCGAGTTATCGTCGATACCCACATCTTTCGGATCGATGATCTCGTAGGTATGCACGTTCTTCAGTACACCGTCCTGATGGATGCCCGAGGAATGGGCAAAGGCATTACGACCCACGATGGCCTTATTAGGTTGAACGGGCATGTTCATCAGGCTCGACACCATGCGAGAGGTCGGATAGATCTTCGTGGTGTTGATATTCGTGTCAATGCCCAGTCCCTTATGGCACTTCAGGATCATGGAAATCTCCTCAAGCGAGGTGTTCCCCGCGCGCTCACCGATACCATTGATGGTGACCTCCACCTGGCGGGCACCAGCCATCACACCATTGAAGGTGTTGGCCGTGGCCATGCCCAGGTCGTTGTGACAGTGGGTGGAGATGATGGCACGGTCGATACCATCGACATGTTCCTTCAGGTACTTGATCTTTTCGAAATACTCCTGCGGCAGACAGTAGCCCGTAGTATCAGGGATATTCACTACCGTGGCTCCAGCTTTGATAACAGCCTCCACTACACGAGCGAGATATTCATTGTCTGTTCGTCCGGCATCCTCACAATAGAACTCCACGTCGTCAACATAGCGCTTGGCATACTTCGTGGCAGCCACGGCACGCTCGATGATCTCCTCACGGGTGGAGTTGAACTTATACTTAATGTGTTCATCAGAAGTGCCTATACCCGTGTGGATACGCTTGTGCTTGGCATACTTAAGCGCATCGAACGCCACATCGATATCGCGTTCCACGGCCCGCGTCAGCGCACAAATCACCGGCCACGTCACAGCCTTGGAAATCTCAATCACACTGTTGAAGTCACCAGGACTCGAAATAGGGAATCCCGCCTCAATCACATCCACGCCCAACTGCTCCAGCGCCTTGGCGACCTGAATCTTCTCTACGGTGTTCAACTGACACCCTGGCACCTGCTCGCCATCGCGGAGCGTCGTGTCGAAAATAAACAATCTATCACTCATTGTCTTGTCTGTTGCTTTGATGTGTTATATTAATTTTTTCTTTGCCTAAAACAAAAGCCCTTCACACTCGGAAGTGAGAAGGGCTCTATAATGTTTCGTATGTTTCTAACCTTACTTAATTATATATATACGCCTTATCACTTCCGCCTGCTCCCTGCAGTCGAATAATAATCAGGCTACCCAGTAGATTGAGATTTATCATGCGTTACTTACGTTTTCTAGTTTCCGGCTGCAAAAGTACACATTTCCAACGTAACAAACAAATTAATCGTCACTTTTTTGATGTTTTTTCTTTCATTTCGTCATTTTATGCAGGAATTATTCATTTGCAAGACGATAAACAGCCTCCATATCGGTAGGCGTAAGGATTTCCAGTGCACCGATATTCAACTTACCACCGCGGCTACACTTATTGACCAGCGTCTTAATCTCTTCATCCGTAGCCTGACGACCAATGAGTTCGGGAATATTCGTCGGCATACCGATGGCATGGAAGAAACGTTCGATGGCCTCGATGCCTCTCAGGGCCGTGGCCTTGGGATCGGTGAAGTCGTTGGTGATACCCATCACATTGACGGCAAACCGCACGAAACGGTTCAGGTGCTTATCCATCACATACCGGGCCCAGGAGCCCCAGATGGCAGCCAGACCGGCACCATGTGTCACACCGAAAAGGCCGCTCAGTTCGTGCTCCAACTTATGACTGGCAAAGTCCTTCTCCGTGCCACACTCCGTGAGATCGTTATGCGACAGGGAACTGGCCCACATGATGGCAGCGCGATTACGATAGTCCTCCGGATTCTTCAGCACTTCGAATACGGCATCCTTCACCGTGCGCAAAAGTGCCTCTGCGATAGCATCGGTCAACGTGGCATCCTCGTACTTCGAGAAGTAGCGTTCCATCGTGTGCATCATGATGTCGGTGGCACCGGCAGCCGTCTGATAAGGCGGCAGGGTATAGGTGCGCTCGGGATTCATGACGGCAAATTTACAACGGCAGATATCGCTATTGACACCACGCTTCAGCATGCCATCGTCGTTGGTGATCACGCAACTCGACGACATCTCGGAGCCTGCAGCGGGAATCGTCAGGATCACACCAATGGGCAGACAGGTCTGGGGCACGGCCTTTCCGTCCCAGAAATCCCATACGTCACCCGGATAGTCCACGCCATAGCCAATGGCCTTTGATGAGTCGATCACGGAACCACCACCCACGGCAAGGATGAAGTTCACGTGCTCCCTGCGGCAGAGGTCGATACCCTCCTGCACTTTCGAGAGCAGAGGGTTGGGCACTACCCCACCTAACTCGACATAGGAGATGCCTGCCTCACCGAGCATCTTGAACACCTTATCCAACAGACCTGAGCGCTCAGCACTGCCACCACCATAGTGGACGAGCACCTTACCGCCCCCATACTGTTGAATCAACTGCGGGAGTTTCTCCTCCGACTCCCGTCCGAACACCACACGTGTCGGCGCATAGAAATTAAAGTCCTTCATATCATGTTGGCTTTTAGTGAATACTAATCTTGCTTCTCTTTCTCAGGAACAAGGAACTTATCACCTGTCATCTGAATGAACTCACGGGCATATTGCTCCGGCATGCCAGGACGCTGCACACGGGCACCGCCACCATACTGATTGCGCTCGAAGGTGCCGTTCTGATCGGTGGGCTTCACCACCATGTCGTTGTACTTCACGATGAGGAAGAAGGCGAGTTGCTGCCAGCGGGCCAGCATCTCGTCGCCCTTCTGACAACTGTAGGCCGTCAGCATCCGGACGCGCTCCTCGGTCGTGGGCAGGGCCAGGGCCCTGGCCTCGATCTCGGGCTGGAGCCTGTCGTAGGAGGCATCGAGCGAGTCGCGCACCTCCTTCAGACTGGGGAACATCATCGCATAACGGGGATAGACCATGTTACTCACCCAGTTGCACACCCAGAAGGCATTGTCCATCGAGAAGGTGACATCGTCGGCCCCCTCGCCAGAGAAGCACTTCGGACGGCGCGTCATACAGGAGTACATCGGCGTGTAGGCCACCATGTTTCCGTCGTCGTTGCCAAACCAGAAGCAGGCTCCCACCTCACGGGGCAGTGAACTGCGCATCTGTGAGATGAACGACCAGGCCGTCTGCTGGGTGGAGATCGGACGCTCGTTGAAATACTCTACCCCATCGACCTTGAACGACAGTGGCGACGGACGATAGGGCATCTGGAAGATACCGCCACCGATATCGCCTGTGGTGTCGAGGGCGAAGGGAGTCCCCTCATAGTGGTCGCGCATGGCATCGCGGAGATCCTGGAGCGACACCTTCTTGTTGGGGATGATCCAGAGCGGCATCTCCTTGGCATGCTCCTCCTTGCCTGCGGCGTAGGGCACGTACTCGGAGAAGTCGTCGCTGAAGCGGTTGAAGAAACTCCACACGCGGGCCTCACAGTAGCGGCGCCCGGAGAAGTCGGGCTTGGCATAGGCGGCATTATAGGAGAAGTCGGCATCGTTGCCATCGAACCACCCCATCGCACGGGCATAACTCACCACGTTGTCGGAGCAGACCACAAGGCTCTGTGCCTTAGTCTTCTGAAGGATCCGCTCGGCCTTGGCGAATGTCTTGGGATTGAGCAGGTCCTTCATCTTCACCTGTACGTAGCGGCCGTCGAGGAACTTCGTGATACGACTCTGGTTGGCGTGGGCGGCAACGGCCTCGTCGGGGATGCGGACGGCCACCCAGACGACACGCTCCTTCGACTTCCCGCGGTCGGGACCGCAGCCCATCATCTCCAGCATCCACGCCTCGTCCTTGTCGGCCACGGAGAAGGTCTCGCCCTCGGAGTAGTAGCCATACTGTTCCACGAGCGAGGTCATCACCTGCAAGGCCTCGCGGGCGCTCTTGGAACGCTGCAGGGCGATATAGATCAGTGAACCGTAGTCGATGATACCCGTGGAGTCGGCCATCTCCTCACGACCGCCGAAGGTGGTCTCACCAATGGTCACCTGCCACTCGTTGGAGTTGCCGATCACGTTATAGGTCTCCGGGACCTCGGGGATCTCACCCAGGAACTTGTTGGTGTCCCACTCATACACCTTCCGCATCTCCCCCGTCTCATGACGGGCGGCCGGGTAGTGGTAGAGGGGCATGAAGGCGCCATAGGAGTCGGCATTATAGGTGACGAACACCGAACCGTCGGCACTGGCTTTCTTGCCCACGATAAAATTCGTGCAGGCCATTGCGTAGGTGCCTGCAAAGAACAACGCTGTTAGGATTAGATTTCTTTTCATACCTTTTAATATAATATACTTGTTTCAAAGACTTGGATGTTATCGCGATTGTCTGTCGCGGTGAAGCGCAACTGGTGCGTCCTGTTCGTCTTACGGACAGGTGTCTCAGAGAGGTCGCAGACGACGAGCGGCTGCTTGTCGGCAGCATCGAACACCACGAACTGTCCGTCGATGGTGGCCGAATACGAGGCGATGCCACTGCCGGAGTCCTTCAGTCGGAGGACGACCTGTTCGCCCAGGGTGACCGGACTGACCTCCGGCGGCTCATCGTCGTAGGCCAGTTCATAGGAGGCACCCAGTTCACGGATACTCCCACGCACCCACCCATCGGCATACTCCCCACCCGCATAACGGCCGTTGGCCGTCACGTAGAACTTCGACATGTCGAACTCCCGGCGGACGACCTCATCGGCATTGGCACGGTCGGTATCGACAAAGAGCATGATCTCCCCGTCAGCGACCAGGGGATACGACTCCGGATAGAAACTGTAACTGTCGGAGAAGCCCTTGTCGCGCGGATGGGCCGTCGGACGAAGCCATACATCCGTTGTCAGCAAGCCGTAGGGTACGACCAACTGCACGCCAGGAGCAGAGAACGTGTTCGTCTGGTTCCAGTGGAAGAGACGGGAGAAGGAGTCGTCGGGGACTGACGGTGCGGGAATCGTCTTTTTCTCCCCTCGCACGGTAAAGGCGAGACGAGTCTCGTTGCCCTTATAGTCGCGCAGGACATACTCCAACTGATAGGCACGCTCCTCGGAGAAGTCGATGATGCCACGGCGGTCTGCCCGAAGGATGGACAGCGTATTGCCCGGTTCGACGAAGGACTTCATGTACCACGTCTTGTGATGCAGCCAGTAAAAGTAATCGCCCCAGGCATTCACAAGACGGTTGCTCTCCACGGGGATATCGTTGACCACGGCATGGAACACCTCGACGCTATCGACCTTCAGGATCGTCTCACGGATGCCGAAATGGTTGGTGGAGCCCTGCATATAGTCGTCTGCCCAGAGGGCGAAGCCCACCTTTCCCCAGGCCGTGAACTGTCGGTCGATCCTCGCGCCGGAGACGCTGAATGTCTGTTTGTCAGTACCCCCGTTGAACAAGCCATCGCCGCGTTGGGGACAGGCCATCAGTCCATGGACCTTCGGAGGGATGGTGTCGCAGAGGAAGTCGCCGATGAAGTCATAGGGGTCCATCATGTTCCACGTCTCCGTGTCATGAATCTCCAGATGCAGATGCGGGCCTGTGCTGTGTCCCGTATTCCCGCTGAGGGCAATCAACTGTCCCTGTGACACCGGACAGTCGAGGGGCGAGAAGAAAGCATCGCCCTCGCTCGACTCATGGGCATACTGGTAGCGTCGCATGGCCGCCCTGATGCGGGGCGTGAACGACCTGAGATGACAATACACGCTCGTATAGCCCTCGGGATGAGTGACATAGACGGCATTGCCAAAGCCGTACTTCCCCATCGTCACCCGACTTACATACCCGTCGCCGATGGAGTAGATGGGCTTCCCCTCCACCCCATCCGTCTTAATGTCGAGTCCTCCGTGGAAATGATTCGGACGCGGCTCACCAAAATTACCCGCCAATGAGATATCGTAACTCACTGGCGGGTGATAGATACTCAGGATGATACTCAGCAGGACGCCTAACATGCCTTGAACGACATATCAAGTCCCTTCACTGAGTGCGTCAGGGCACCGACGGAGATAAAATCGACACCCTGTTCGGCATAGTCGCGGATGGTGTCGTACGTGATGCCGCCAGAGGACTCCGTCTCATAGCGGTGGGCGATCATATCCACGGCCTTCTTCGTGTCGGGCACGGAGAAGTTGTCGAGCATGATACGATCGACGCCACCGTGGTCGAGCACCTGCTGCAGTTCGTCGAACGAGCGCACCTCGATCTCGATCTTCAGGTCGAGCCCTTTCTCCTTCAGGTACTTGTGACAGCGGTCGATGGCATTGGTGATGCCACCGGCGAAATCGACATGGTTGTCCTTCAGGAGGATCATGTCGAAGAGACCGATACGATGGTTGCATCCGCCTCCGATCTTCACCGCCTGTTTCTCCAGCATACGCATGCCCGGGGTCGTCTTACGGGTGTCGAGCACACGCGTGCCCGTACCCTTCAGGCGCTGCACGTACTTATCCGTCATCGTGGCGATGCCGCTCATGCGCTGCATGATGTTCAGCATCAGGCGCTCCGTCTGGAGCAGCGAGCGCACCTTCCCCGTCACGATCATGGCGATATCCCCTTTCTTCACACGCGTGCCATCGCCCATGAGCACCTCCACCTGCATGGTGGGGTCGAAGCGGCGGAACACCTCCTTGGCGATCTCCACACCCGCGAGGATACCATCCGCCTTGATCAGCAGATGCGACTTACCCATCGCCTCTTCCGGGATACAACACAGGGTGGTATGGTCACCATCGCCAATATCTTCTGCAAACGACAGATCAATCAGTCTGTCAACCAGTTCATCAACACTCAGCATAGATCATCAATGATTAGAATATTTTATCCAGATAGATGCCAAACCCTACACGGAACCCGAAGCCGGAATAGTCCTTGAAACTCTTCGTACTGATGTCGTAATAGAGTTCGGGCTCTATCGTGACCGTACGACTCAGGAAGAAGGCATAGCCCACATTGACGTTGGGCAACAGGTCGTCGCACTGATAGGCATGCTTATAGCGTGCGCCGGCACCCAGGTAGAGACCGTTCTGCTCGATATAATAGCGGACGCCGGCACCGAGACGGAACTCATTGTCGGCATCGTGATAGACACCCCACATGCCGTCGCCCAGCACCATCCAGTTGTCTGCTACCAGATAACCCACCCTGGCATTGATGTTGAGATTCCACTTACTGGTGGAGTTGTAGTTGAGGTCAAGCCCCGACAGACTGGCATTGGCATACCACTTACCCTCCGTAAATGGCGTATCAGAATCATTGAGGAACTTCTGGGCACTGCCACTCATTGCCATCATCACGGCGACTAAGGAAATAAAGACTCTTTTCATACCTTAATTATTTTTTGTTGTTTCTTTTCGATACCAAAGGAAGAACCATACGCACGCCACTACCAGACAGGCAAGTCCCAAGGGATAGCCAACGAACTCCGGCAGATAGAAGGCCTGCTTCGAGATGAAGAGGAACGTGCTGCATACCGTCGTCATGAACAGCGCAGGGATCAGGGTGATCCAGAATGGTTTCCTGTTGCGCACCAGATAGACGGTGATCGTCCAGAGGGTGAACACGGAGAGGGCCTGGTTGCTCCATCCGAAGTACTGCCAGATGGTGTTGAAGCCATCGGGGTTCTCCACCTGCCAGACGAGCATGGCGATGGAACAGGCGAACATCGGCACACAGATATAGAGGCGCTTCGGGATGGGACGCTGGTCCATCTTCAGCCACTCAGCCACGATCAGACGACCGGAGCGGAAGGCCGTGTCGCCAGAGGTGATCGGTGCTGCCACCACACCCAGCATCGCCAGGATGGCACCAGCCACACCCAGCCAGTCGTTGCACACCAGGTTGACGACGGCAGGGGCCGAGGTGTGGAAGCCGGCGGTGGCGTTCGCAATCAGTTCGTAGCCGGGAGCAGGACTGCCGTAGAAGAACCATGAGGACACCGTCGCCCAGATTAGGGCCACGATTCCCTCCGTGATCATCGCACCATAGAAGATCGGGCGTCCCATCTTCTCACTCTTCACGCAACGGGCCATCAGCGGACTCTGTGTGCCGTGGAAGCCAGAGATAGCACCACAGGCGATGGTGATAAACAGGGCTGGGAAGATCTTGTCAGTCCACTTGTCGGGTTCCGTGGCGGCACCCATGTTATAGAAGTTCGTCCAGAGTTCAGGAACAGTGGGCCAGTGCAGGAAGAGCCACACCATCAGTGCCCCTGCCATGAACAGCAGGGAGAAGGCAAAGAGCGGATAGATCTTGCCGATGATCTTGTCGATGGGCAACATCGTGGCAATGATATAGTAGCAGAAGATGATGCATACCCACATCATGCTGTCCCCGCCAATGCTGTGCAGGATCTCTGCGGGGGAATACACGAAGACCGTTCCCACCATGATCAGCAGCAGCACCGTGAACACCAGCATCACGTTCTTGGTGGTCTTACCCAGATAGTGGCCAATCATCTCCGGCAGGCCTGCACCATCGTGGCGCATGGAGAGCATGCCCGACATGTAGTCATGGACGGCACCGGCGAAGATACAGCCCAGCACGATCCAGAGGTAGGCCACAGGTCCGAACTTGGCACCCATGATGGCACCGAAGATGGGACCCGTCCCCGCGATGTTCAGGAACTGGATCATGAAAATCTTCCAGTTAGGAAGCACGATGTAGTCTAGTCCGTCTGCTTTTGCGACGGCAGGCGTCACACGGTCATCAGGGCCAAACACCTTCTCAATGAAGCGGCCATAAAACAGATAACCCAACACGAGCGCTATCAGGCTCAAAGTAAAAGAAATCATCTTACATTATAAGTTTTAAGAACAATTTGCTTGCAAAAGTACAAAATAATTCTCATTTATCATTTATCATTTCTCATTTATTTTGTAACTTTGCAGCAAATTTTAATTATTGCAACATTTTGAAGACTCTTATACGTATCATACTCCTGCTTCTGTGCATACAGCATGCAGTAGCACAGTCGCCGAAACACGAAATACGGGCCGTATGGCTCACCACCATCAAAGGACTCGACTGGCCTCACTCCTACTCTGCCTATCGCCAGAAGGAGGAACTCATCAGCATCCTCGACCAACTGCAGAAGGCCAATATCAACACGATACTTGTGCAGACCCGCGTCCGCGCCAGCACTATCTTCCCCTCCACCATGGAGCCCTGGGATGTCTGCATGACTGGCAACGCAGGACAGTCGCCAGGCTACGACGCCCTCCAGTTCTGTATCGACGAGTGTCACAAGCGCGGTATGGAGTGCCACGCCTGGATCGTGACCATTCCCGTCGGGAAATGGAACAGCGACGGCTGCAAGAAGATGCGCAACCGCTTCCCCAACCTCATCCGCAAGATCGGCGACGAGGGATATATGGACCCTGAGATGTCGCAGACGGGCGACTACCTGGCACAGTTCTGCCGCGACGTCACCCGCCGCTATGACATCGACGGCATCCACCTCGACTATATCCGCTACCCAGAGACCTGGAAACTGAAGATCAGTCGCGACCAGGGACGAAGGAATATCACGGATATTGTCCGCAAAATTCACCATGCCGTCAAGGCAGAGAAGCCCTGGGTGAAGATGTCGTGCTCGCCCGTGGGGAAGTTTGACGACCTGGCCCGTTACCGCAGTGGCGGATGGAACGCCTACACGGCCGTATGCCAGGACGCGCAGGGATGGCTTCGCGACGGACTTATGGACGTGCTCTTCCCCATGATGTATTTCCAGGGGAACCACTTCTACCCCTTCGTCGTGGACTGGAAAGAGCATAGTTACGGTCGGCTGTTGGCCCCGGGCCTGGCCATATACATGCTCCACCCGCAGGAAAGGAACTGGAGCCCCGATGTGATCAGGCGCGAAATGAACGTGCTGAGAAGCGAGGGACTTGGCATCACTTTCTTCCGGTCTAAATTCCTGACAGACAACATCAAAGGCATCTATACTCTCACGAAAGACTTTAACCAGTATCCTGCCCTCATTCCACCTATGACTTGGACGGGGAAGCCTTCTCCCAGTCCAGTAAGGAGCCTTGACATAAAGCGGGGCATGAAAGCCGACCTTCTCTCCTGGCAAGGAGCACGGGATCATTCAGGAGCAGGCTATTTATTATATAATGTGTATGCCTCGGAGAACTGGCCCGTCGATACCCGTGATGCGCGCAACCTGATTGCCACCCGTCTGCAAGGACAGTCACTGAGCATCCCTCACAAGGGGCACGCCCTCCACTATGCCGTAACGGCCACCGACCGCTATGGTCAGGAGAGCACTCCCAAGGAAAACATGAATCCCATGGGCAAAAGCGGGAAACCCATCGATTTTCGTCAGTTGATTGTTGGGAAATCCGCCAAAAAAGTACAAAAAGACAAAAAAATGAGCAAAAAGAGAAAATAGATTTACCGATTTATATCTATCTTTGCACCCATCAAATATTTATTGAATATGGAAAGAACATGGAGATGGTTTGGCAAGAAGGATAAGATCACCCTTGCCCAGTTGAGACAAATCGGTGTGGAGGGCATTGTGACGGCCCTGCACGATGTACCCTTAGGGGAGGTATGGACACGTGAGAAGATTCGTGACTTGCGTGAGTATATCGAGAGTTACGGCATGCGCTGGAGTGTTGTGGAATCACTGCCCGTTGTGGAGACAATCAAGTACGGAGGCCCTGACCGTGACCACCAAATTGAGGTCTATAAGGAGTCGCTGCGTAACCTCGCAGCCGAGGGCATCCACTGCATCTGCTACAACTTCATGCCCGTATTGGACTGGGCGCGCACCGACCTGGAGCACAATAATCCCAACGGAGCCACAAACCTCTACTTCAACTATGCTGAGTTCGCCTATTTCGATATCTATATTTTGAAGCGCGAGGGCGCACGTGAGGAATGGGCCAAGTTCCAGTTCCCCGACGGCGTGGGAGAAGGCCGCAATGTACTGGCCGAGGCCGATGAACTGGCCAAAACGATGACACCTGAGAAAGACCACCAGTTAGTGGAGACCATTGTCATCAAGACGCAGGGATTCGTCAGTGGCAACTTCTCTGAGAACGATGAGGCACCCGTTCAGAAATTCCGCGAATTCCTTGATCTCTATAAAGGAATTGACAAGAAGCAGTTACGCGAGAACATGAAATATTTCCTTGAGGCAATCATGCCCGTCTGTGAGGAGTGCAACATGAATATGTGCGTACACCCTGACGATCCCCCTATTGAGGTATTAGGGCTGCCGCGCATCGTACGTACCGAGGAAGATATCCAATGGATCCTCGATGCCGTACCCAACAAGCACAACGGTCTGACCTTCTGTGCCGGAAGCCTCTCTGCAGGGGCTTACAACAATGTGGTCGATCTGGCCCGCAAGTTCGCTTCGCGCACCCATTTCGTACACCTGCGCTCCTGCCATATCTTCCCCAATGGCGACTTCACGGAGGCCAGCCATCTGGGCGGACGGGCCGACCTCATCGAACTCTGTCGAATCTTCGAGAAGGGAAATCCGGCATTGCCTATGCGCGTCGATCACGGCATGACTTTCACCGACAAGGCTGGCGGTGTCTTCGACGAGTCGGCCCACGGCCACAACGCAGGCTACACGCTGCTGGGCCGTATGTTTGCCCTCGGACAGGTGCAGGGCATCCTCGCCACTGTCGATCGCGAGTTAGGTATTGAGTATAAGCAACCCGGATTCTTTGATTAATTCATAAGTTATGAAGTTAAATGATATATTGAGCGGACAGTTCAATGCCGCTGAGTGGGAAGCCAAGGGCTACCAACTCCCAAAGTTTGACATCAAGGCCCTTCGTGAGAATACCGCCAAGGAACCCACATGGGTGCACTTCGGTGGAGGCAACATTTTCCGTGCCTTCCCTGCGGCCATCCTCAACGATGCCCTCAACACGGGCAAGTACGACCGTGGCGTCATCGTGGCCGAGACCTTCGACTTTGAAGTCATCGACAAAGCCTACGCCCCCTATAACCATCTCTCGCTCTGTGTGAACCTCTGTTCTGATGGCACCATCGAGAAGAAGGTGATCGCCAGTGTGACAGAAGCACTGAAGGCCGATCCCCAGTTCCCCGACTGGCAGCGTCTCGTCGATATTTTCCGCAACCCAAGTCTGCAGATGATCTCCTTCACCATTACGGAAAAGGGCTACAGTTACAACGATGCCGACCTGACCCGCGGACTGAAGCCCCTGTTCGCCATGGGCAAGGTCTGTGCCTTGTTATACGAGCGTTTCCAGGCAGGACAGTTACCCCTGACCGTACAGTCAATGGACAACTGCTCGCACAACGGTGACAAGGTCCGCGCCGGTGTCTTCGCCTACGCTGAGAAGTGGGTGACCGACGGACTCGTACCCGCCGCCTTCCTCGACTATCTGAAGGACGAGACGAAGATCACCTTCCCCTGGTCGATGATCGACAAGATCACGCCGCGCCCCCACGAGAAAGTTAAGGAGATGTTGGCTGCCGATGGTTTCGAAGACAATAACTATATAGAGACGGAGAAGCACACCTTCACCGCCCCGTTCGTGAACGCCGAGGAGGTGCAGTATCTGGTCATCGAGGACCACTACACCAACGGCTGTCCCCCGCTCGACCTCGGCGGTGCTCTCTACACCACCCGTGAGACCGTTGATAAGGTGGAGACCATGAAGGTGACCACCTGTCTGAACCCACTTCACACGGCCATGTCGATCTATGGCTGCATGCTGGGTTATACGCTTATCTCTGCTGAGATGTCCGACGAAGACCTCAGGCCCTTCATCCAGAAGATCGGCTATATCGAGGCTATGCCCGTGGTGGTCGATCCTGGTGTGCTGAACCCCTACGAGTTCATCGGTGCCGTCATCAACCGCCGTCTGCCAAATCCCTTCATGCCCGACGCTCCCCAGCGCATCGCTATGGATACCTCTCAGAAACTGCCCATCCGCTTTGGTGAGACCCTGAAGAAATACTGTGCCCGTGGCCTCGACAAGTCGAACCTCGTGCTCATCCCCCTCACGCTGGCAGGCTATGCTCGCTACCTGAAGGGACTCAAGGATGACCTGACGGCCTTCGAGCCCTCTCCCGATCCGATGCTGGCTGAACTACAGGCCATCGTCGCTCCGCTGGAGATCGACAGGCCCGAACAGGACTGGAGTGCGCTGCGCAAACTCTACAGCCGCAAGGATGTCTTTGGCCTCGACCTCTATGAGGCTGGTCTCGGTGAGCAGATAGAGGGCATGGTGAAGGAACTCTACGCTGGCCCGGGTGCCGTGCGCAAGACCCTCCACAAATATGTCCAGGCACGCTAGTCACTCACCATCAAGACACATTCGACATGAAACGAATCACAACCATATTGGCCCTGCTGGCACTGGTCATCAGCATCAGTGCGCAGGGCCTTTACACCCGGGAGTACCACGACAAGAAACTCATCCACCAGGCCGAGCGATGGGTGAAGAAAGGCCAATGGCGCAACGGCTTCACCAAGGCTGATGCCCACGAGTCGGTCAACACCGTCGAGTTCTACCGCCAGTACCAGAAGAACCCCGGACAGTGGCAGACCATGTTCCAATGGCTTCAGGATACCGATCTGACGGCTATCCCCAAAGGCAAGCACCCCATCCCCGGCACCACGCTCGTAGCCAGCGTCGAAGACTCACAGAACGCCCCCCTGGAGAAGCGCCAGAGCGAAAGCCACTTCCACCACATCGACTTCCAGTGGGTCGTCAAGGGCATCGAGCGCTTCGGCATCATCGACCACCTGACGAGCAAGCCCAACTGTGCCTGGAAGGAGGATGTCGTGCACTACGACTACCTGAAGGAGCGTGCCCTCTTTCTCGACTCCACGCCAGATGAGTTCTTCATCTTCTTCCCCGCTGACTGGCACATCGCCAAGGTGACCAACGACACTGACAACCAGACCATCCGCGTGATCGTCGTCAAGGTCGATTACATCGACGACTAGCGTTCGCCGGAATTCGACGGCACTGACCACCCCATCGTTATAAGAGTTATTTTGCGGTGCCATAAACTCAGGGTGCTCCAGTAGAACCGATTTCTCTGGAGCTTCCCCTTCTCCCTGAGTGTAGGTTAGTCCAATTGCTCATAAACAGAATTGTTACTCTTATATTCTGGCACAATTTCCTTCATCTTCTTGACTGTAGCCAGATCATCATATCTCTTGGCAATAGTTATGAGATCCATGATATTCTTGTTTACTTCCTTATAATCATATTGCCTGACCTCAGCAATCTGAATCTTATCGTGAAATGAAGGCTTGTTACCTTCTTGCTCGCTCAGCACCTCTTCATATAACTTCTCACCTGCACGAAGTCCTGTCACTTTTATCTTAATATTCTTGGCACCCGACAAGTATATCATACGCCGAGCCAGTTCGATGATTCTCACGGGCTGCCCCATATCGAACACGAAAATCTCTCCGCCATGACCTTTAACACCTGCCTCAAGCACCAATTTACAAGCCTCTGGGATCAGCATGAAATAACGCACGACACGTTCATCTGTAACCGTGACTGGACCACCGCGCTTGATTTGCTCACGGAAGAGTGGAATGACAGAACCGTTTGAACCAAGAACATTTCCGAAACGTGTTGTAACGAATTGGGTTGTATCTTGAGCATTGTTAAGGCTCTGAACGTAGATCTCGCAGATACGTTTTGAACATCCCATCACATTAGTCGGGTTCACGGCTTTGTCTGTTGATATCATCACAAACTTCTTCACACCGTATTTTACACTGAGATCGGCCAGAACCTTGGTTCCATAGATATTATTCAGAACAGCCTCCGTAGCGTTGGCTTCCATCATAGGTACATGCTTGTAGGCGGCTGCATGGAATACAAAATCAGGTTTAAACGTTCTGAATAATTTATCCATACGATGCTCATAGCAGATGCTGGTCACTATAATTTCAGCCTTGATATCAGGAAATTGGCTCGCCATCATCAGACTGACATCATGCTGGGGTGTTTCTGCCTGATCCAAAAGTATCATTGTCGACGGTCTGTATACGGCAATTTGCCTTGTGATTTCAGAGCCTATCGACCCTGCAGCACCTGTTATCATGACACTTTTGCCTGTAAGCATATCGCCAACAGAAGCCATGTCTATCTTAATCTCTGAGCGAGGCAGGAGATCCTCTACTGAGACTTCTTCCACTTGCATATTGCTCTGGCCTTTGCCAGCAAATCCTCCTCCCTCCATGCTGGCCTCCTTTGCCTGTTGGGCAAAAAATATTCTGACGCCAGCCTTGAACATCATATCTTGCAAATCCGCATTGTTACGGAAATCATCCACTCTATAGGGCGAGACCAGTATTGCCTGAATCCTGCTCTTCTCTATAATTGAAATCAAGTCATCGCCGATATAATACACCTGTCAGTAAAGGTCAGCGTAATGTTTGGATGTCTGATGCCTTGCGTGTTATTCTTGATGGTAAGGGCAATAGTGATTACAATCAGATTTCCAGACTTGCGGATTTGTCGTATTTTCATTTTCTCGATGTTTGCGAATAGCACTCTGGGATCCTGCTCTCTCAGGATTCCTGCCAGACTGCCATTGTACGGACTTTCCATATATTTCTCCGACAACCTCAGCAATATCTGCGCCAGACGCCTACCGATCACATTGGCATCGATACGGTCAGTGTCGAAGTTAGGTATCGAATAGTCGAAGCCTATTTCTCTTCTTACATCATCTTTACGAGAATCACTGACAGTAAAGGATGAGCCGTAGTCACACATACCTATTGCCATAGCATGACCTGTCGCCATCATTAACAGCGACATCAGAATTAGTTTTTTCATTTTGGTACTATTTTCAATATACATAAAAGCGTGAATGTCTGCCTTCTGCCCGTCCGCTCCTTAGGTCCTAGGAAAACCTCACCAGTAAACAGACAGAATTGACGCTCACGCTGAAGGTATATTTTTACCCGAAAAGTGTGCACAAGGAGATTAGTCCTCAGCACACTAACGGGCAACAATAGATACCTACCCGTAGCACCTACTCTGCAATGTTCCTGACTGGTTCTGTGAATTTCCTAGGTTCAAGAAGCCAAAAACAAAGCGTAGCAAGACGCTATTTCCATTAAGTTTAGCCCACACCTTCCCTGCATCTGCATGCAGTTTCAGCGCAAACTCGACTGCAAAAGTACAAATTATCTTCGAAACAAAAGCAAATCTGAACGAAAAAGTGTAAGAAAATAATTTGAAGGAGATATGAATTACCTAAAAAAGTTGGCAATTCGGAAGAATAATCCTAACTATGTGGGCTGAAGAGTCAAATGAAATGAATAAGGTATGAAACGATGGCGTTCCTGCGGAGGATGGTGTGTGGCCGAGACGAGCGTTAATATAAATTATATGTACGCGCGTAAAAAGCATCAATTTACAATCGTTTGCACAACTTTTTATGTTAACATTTGATAAATTTTGCGTTTGTGCGGGGGCACAGTGCCGATTAGTCAAAAAAAAGTGACGAAAAGTTTGTACAGTCGGAAAAAAAGCCATACCTTTGCAGACGTTATCCTGAAAACAATCTTTTTACCTTAGAAAACTAATACCTATTGAAGATATGGAGCGATTGCTTGCGAAAGTCGTCGCTTTATTTTTTGCCCTTCTCTCTAATTGTTAAACTTTCCTAAAGAAATTGTAAAGTTCTAAGTTCTAAGTTCAAAGTTCAAAGGAAATTAGTACCTTTGCACCCCGTTAGAGTCCGTAGGGCAGAGTGAAGTGTGCACGGACGTGCGCCGCCTCGCGGAAAAAACCCTATAATACAATATAAATAATGTACGCAATTGTAGAAATTCAGGGTCAGCAGTTCAAGGCCGAGCAGGGTAAGAAACTCTTCGTGCACCACATTAAGGATGCCGAGGCCGGTAAAACTGTTGAATTTGACAAGGTGCTGCTCGTAGATGCTGACGGTGCAGTAAAGGTAGGTGCTCCGACCGTAGAGGGAGCAAAAGTAGTGTGTGAAGTAGTGGAACCGCTGGTGAAGGGTGACAAGGTCATCGTCTTCAAGATGAAGCGCCGCAAGGACAGCCGTAAGAAGAACGGTCATCGTGAGCAGTTCACTCAGTTAGAAATCAAGTCAGTAATCGCTTAAAACCGTAGGAGGACAGAAATTATGGCACATAAAAAAGGTGTAGGTAGTTCTAAGAACGGTCGCGAGAGCGCTGCTCAGCGACTTGGCATCAAGATCTTCGGCGGTGAGAAGTGCGTGGCTGGAAACATCATCGTTCGCCAGCGCGGTACGAAGCACAACCCGGGTAACAACGTGGCCATCGGTAAGGACGACACGCTGTATGCACTTGTTGACGGAACAGTCAACTTCCACAAGGGCAAGCGTGACAAGAGCGTTGTCTCAGTCATTCCAAACGCTGAAGCCTGAACGAGTTAAAGAAAACTTATTCCAAACAAACAACAGAGTCCCTCTCTCCTTATAGGAGAGGGGGATTTCTGCTTTTTTATGGCTTTTTTCTTTGAATTTCCCTCTTTTATTCGTAACTTTGCACCTTAGAAATGAATTCAAACTAATAAATACGTATTTAAGATGTTAACACTCAAACTCATCAATGAGGAAACAGAACGTGTGATCCGTGGCTTGGAGAAGAAGCACTTCCAGGGTGCGAAGGAAGCCATTGACCAGGTATTAGCAGTAGATAAAAAGCGTCGTGAGTCGCAACAGGAACTCGACAAGTGCCTGAACGAGCAGAAGCAACTCTCAGGCCAGATCGGCCGTCTGATGAAGGAAGGCAAGCGCGACGAGGCCGAGCAGGTGAAGGCCCAAGTGGCCCAACTCAAGGAACGCTCCAAGGAACTCGACGAGGCGATGGCCAAGGCTCAGGAGGAGATGACGGCGTTGCTCTGCCAGATTCCGAATATCCCCTACGACAAGGTGCCCGAAGGTCGTGAGGCCGCAGACAACCACGTGGTGAAGTCGAACCTGAAGGAATGCACGGCTGAGGATACTGTGGGCAACTGGGACGTGAACCCCTCACTGGGCATTGCCAATCCCCTGCCCCATTGGGAACTCGCCAAGAAATATAATCTGATCGACTTCGACCTGGGCGTGAAGATCACGGGTGCAGGCTTCCCCGTCTATATCGGTAAGGGAGCTCGTCTGCAGCGCGCGCTGATTAACTTCTTCCTCGACGAGGCCCGCAAAGCCGGCTATACGGAGATTATGCCTCCGACAGTGGTGAACCAGGCCTCGGGCTACGGCACAGGTCAGTTACCCGACAAGGAAGGACAGATGTACCACTGTGAGGTCGATGACTTCTATCTGATCCCTACGGCCGAGGTGCCCGTAACGAACATCTATCGTGACGTGATCCTCGACGAGAAGGACCTGCCCATCAAGAACTGTGCCTATACCCAGTGCTTCCGTCGTGAGGCCGGCTCGTATGGCAAGGACGTGCGCGGCCTGAACCGTCTGCATGAGTTCTCAAAGATCGAGATTGTACGCATCGACAAGCCCGAACACTCGAAAGAGAGCCACAAGGAGATGCTAGAGCACGTGGAGGGTCTGCTGAAGAAACTCGAACTGCCCTATCGCATCCTGCTGCTCTGTGGCGGTGACCAGAGTTTCACCTCGGCCATCTGTTACGACTTCGAAGTGTATTCCGAGGCTCAGGGCCGCTGGCTCGAGGTATCGAGCGTATCTAACTTCGACACCTATCAGGCCAACCGCCTGAAGTGCCGCTATCGTCGTGAGGACACGAAGAAACCCGAACTCTGCCACACACTAAACGGCTCTGCCCTCGCCCTGCCGCGCATCGTAGCCGCCCTGCTGGAGAACAACCAGACAGAGAACGGCATCAAGGTGCCTGCTGCTCTCATCCCCTACATGGGCTGTGACATTATTGATTAAAAAGACCATAACTAAACAAATATGAACAAGATTGTAAGAAAGGAGCAGTTTTCCGAAAAGGTTTTCCTTTTCGAGATCGAGGCTCCGCTGATTGCCAAGAGCCGTAAGGCCGGCAACTTCGTCATCGTGCGCGTAGGCAAGAAGGGTGAGCGTATGCCGCTGACCATCGCCGCTGCCGACATCGAGAAAGGCACCATCACACTGGTCGTGCAGAAGGTGGGTCTGTCGAGTCAGAAACTCTGTATGCTCAACGAGGGCGACTACGTGACTGACGTCGTAGGTCCGCTGGGCAACCCCACGAAGATTGAGAGATACGGCACAGTCGTCTGTGCTGGCGGTGGCCTGGGCGTGGCTCCCATGCTGCCCATCATCCAGGCCCTGAAGGCTGCGGGTAACCGCGTGCTCTCAGTGATGGCTGGCCGCTCAAAGGATCTGATCATCCTTGAGAATAAGGTTCGCGAGAGTTCAGACGAGGTGATCATCATGACGGATGATGGTTCGTATGGCGAGAAGGGCGTAGTGACCGTTGGTATCGAGAAGTTCATTGAGCAGGAGCATGTCGATAAAGTGTTTGCCATCGGCCCTCCCATCATGATGAAGTTCTCGAACCTCACGGCTCAGAAGCATAACATCCCCTGCGAAGTATCACTGAACACCATTATGGTGGATGGTACGGGTATGTGCGGTGCCTGCCGACTGACAATTGGCGGTAAGACGAAATTCGTCTGCATCGACGGTCCTGAGTTCGATGGCGCATTGGTTGATTGGGATGAGATGTTCAAGCGCATGGGTACGTTCAAACGCGAGGAACAGGAGGAACTGGCTCACTTCGAAGAACATCTCGACTCCGTCTCTGGTTCTGTATGTGGCGATGCCATCACTACCACCACCGACATCGTGATGGATGATGATCCGACGAACGACACCATCGAGATCCTGACTGACCGTAACGCAGAGTGGCGCAAGGAGTTACAGAAATCCATGAAACCAAAGGAGCGCACTCAGATAGAACGCGTGGTAATGCCAGAACTCGACCCTGTCTATCGTGCCACAACCCGTACGGAAGAGGTGAACATCGGTCTGACGAAGGAGATGGCCATGACAGAGGCCAAGCGCTGTCTCGACTGTGCCAAACCGTCATGCGTAGAGGGATGTCCTGTGAACATCAATATCCCGTCGTTCATCAAAAACATCGAGCGCGGTCAGTTTCTGGCTGCTGCCAAGGTGCTGAAGAACACCTCCGCCCTACCCGCTGTTTGCGGTCGTGTCTGTCCGCAGGAAAAGCAGTGCGAGAGCAAATGTATCCACCTGAAGATGAACGAGCCTGCTGTGGCCATCGGATACCTGGAGCGCTTCGCTGCCGACTTCGAGCGTGAGAGTGGCAATATCTCTCTGCCCGAGATTGCACCTGCCAACGGCATCAAAATCGCCGTCGTGGGTTCGGGTCCTGCCGGCCTTAGTTTTGCCGGTGACATGGTGAAGAGAGGCTACGACGTCTATGTCTTCGAGGCCCTGCACGAGATCGGCGGTGTGCTGAAGTACGGTATCCCGGAGTTCCGTCTGCCCAATAAAATCGTCGATGTGGAAATCGACAACCTCGCCAAACTGGGTGTGCACTTCCAGACCGACGTCATCGTAGGTAAAACCATCAGCGTGGAGCAACTCGAGGAACAAGGCTTCAAGGGCATCTTCGTAGGCTCTGGCGCTGGTCTGCCCAACTTCATGAATATCCCGGGTGAGAACAGCATCAACATCATGTCGTCGAATGAGTATCTGACGCGTGTAAACCTGATGGATGCTGCCAACCCGACCACCGATACCCCGCTGAATCCGGCCAAGAGCGTGCTTGTGGTGGGCGGTGGTAACACTGCTATGGACTCCTGCCGTACGGCCAAGCGACTGGGTGCTGAGGTAACGCTCGTCTATCGCCGCTCTGAAGTCGAGATGCCTGCCCGTCTGGAGGAAGTGAAGCATGCGAAGGAGGAAGGCATCAACTTCCTGACACTGCACAACCCCATCGAGTACATTGCCGACGAGACAGGTGCCGTGAAGCAGGCCGTGCTTCAGGTGATGGAACTCGGTGAGCCCGATGCTTCAGGCCGTCGCAGTCCTGTGCCTGTAGAGGGTAAGACGGTGACACTTGATGTCGATCAGGTGATCGTGGCTGTCGGCGTATCGCCCAACCCGCTGGTTCCGAAATCCATCCAGGGTCTCGAACTAGGTCGCAAGAACACGATTGCCGTCTCTGAGGAGATGCAGTCTTCTCGCAAAGAAATCTTCGCCGGTGGTGACATCGTGCGTGGTGGTGCTACGGTGATTCTCGCCATGGGCGACGGTCGTCGTGCGGCCCTGAACATGGACAAGCATCTGCGTGGAGAAGCATAATCGCGATAGTGAGTACCATCGCCTTGAACACCGTTTGAAAGAGCGGTTCGTCAAGGCGATGGCTGCTTATCATCTGATTGAAGATGATGACAGAATACTCGTTGGACTCTCCGGAGGCAAGGACTCGCTCCTGCTGACGGAACTGCTGGCCAAGCGGGCACGCATCCTGCATCCACGATTCACGGTAGAGGCCCTGCACGTCCGTATGGAAAATATCCATTACGAGACAGACACGAGTTCTCTCCAGGAGTTCTGCGACAACCTGGGTGTCAGGCTCCACATCAGGACGGCCCATTTCGAGATAGGTAGCGCTCATGGAAAAGATTTACGCAAGCAGAAACAGCCCTGTTTCCTCTGCTCCTGGAACCGTCGCAAGCAACTCTTCAACCTCGCACAGGAACTCGGCTGCAACAAGATAGCACTGGGGCACCATCAGGACGACATCATCCATACGGCCCTGCTGAACCTGACCTATCAGGCCCGTTTCGCTACGATGCCCGTCCGTCTGAAGATGCGGAAGATGCCGCTTACGATCATCCGTCCGCTCTGTCTGATTCAAGAAAGCGACATCAAGGCCTACGCTGAGATGCAAGGCTACATGAAGCAGCAGAAACTCTGTCCCTATGAGACCAACTCACATCGCACGGACATCAAGGCCGTCTATGAGCAACTGGAGCAACTGAACCCCGAGGTACGCTACAACATCTGGGGAGCCCTTGAGGCTGATAACAAACTGATAGAAGATTAACGACTTATGAACATAAAGAAGATCGCCATTCTCTCATTAGCCCTGCTTCTGCCCCTCACCCTTGAGGCACAGAAGAAAAAGAAGCGCGTGGTGAAGAAGCCCGTCATCGAGGAGCCGCAGGAGGATCCCCGCATCACCAACATGCGTGAGATGACGCAGCAGATCCTCATCATCGACAGCATCGTGACGGACAAGGACAAGGTGCTGCCCTACCTCCGCATCTCCTCAGAAGAGGGCAGTCTGATGACCACCAGTGACTTTTTGGAAATTAAGACCGACGGTTACGCCTTCATGAACGAGATGGGCAACAAGGCCTATTTCAGTCTGCCTGACGACAGCCTGCGCCAGCAACTCTTTACCAGCGACCTGTTGGGTGACGAGTGGAGCCGCCCACAATCCCTCAAAGGTTTAAGCGACGGCATTATCGAGGCTTCCTACCCCTTCATGCTGACGGATGGCACCACCTTCTATTTTGCCGCCAAAGGTGAAGAAAGCATCGGCGGCTACGACATCTTCTTCACACGCTACAACTCACACAGCGCCAGTTTCCTACAGCCGGAGAATATCGGCATGCCCTTCAACTCTGAGGCCAACGACTACTTCTATGCCATCGACGAGTTCAACCAGATCGGCTACTTTGTCAGTGACCGTCGTCAGCCAGAGGGCAAGGTATGCATCTATATTTTTGTACCATCTGACACGCGAAAGACCTACGATTCCTCTGTCTATACAGAACAGCAGATCCGCGACTTTGCTGATATCACCCGCATCGCAGACACCTGGGGCAAAGGCACAGAGCGCAAGGCCGCCCTTGCACGTCTTAACGCCATCGACAACGCAAATAGCAGAGTCTCAAACTCTCCACTCTTCACTCTCCACTCTCAACTCGTTATTAACGATGCCCTCACCTACTCTAGTGCCAAGGACTTCCGTTCACCAGAGGCTGCCAATCTCTACAGGCAACTCATCGCAGCCCGTCAGAAACTGAATGAAATCGGTGAACAACTTGAGAAACTCCGTGCCTATTATCCCAAGGCAGACCAGACAGACAAACAGGATCTCCGCAAGGAAATCCTGCAGGGAGAGAAGGATGTGCTGCAATTGAACATCCGCATCCGGTCGTTGGAGAAGGAGACACGTAACGCAGAAATCAAAGTCATCAACTAAATACTAAAGTCTATGAGTAAGAAACATTTCCCAGAATCCGAACTGATCATCAATGCCGATGGTTCTTGTTTTCACCTTCACCTGAAGCCGGAGCAACTGGCCGATAAAGTTGTCCTCGTGGGCGATCCCGACCGTGTCGATACGGTTGCCGCCCACTTCGACACCAAGGAGTGCGAAGTATCGAGTCGCGAGTTCCATACCATCACCGGTACCTATAAGGGCAAGCGCATCACGGTGCAGAGCCATGGCATCGGCTGCGACAATATCGACATCGTGGTCAACGAACTCGACACACTCGCCAATGTGGACTACCAGACGCGAGAAGAGAAGGACGAGCATCGTACGCTGACCATGGTGCGCATCGGCACCTGTGGCGGTCTGCAGCCCTTCACGCCCACGGGCAGTTTCATCGCCAGCGTGAAGAGCATCGGTTTCGACGGCCTACTCAACTATTATGCTGGTCGTAATCAGGTGTGCGACCTCCAACTCGAAGAGGCCTTCAAGGAGCACATGCAGTGGGATCCCATCAAGGGTTCACCCTATGTGTCTGTGGCTGACCAGGAACTCATCAACCAGATAGCAGGCGACGATATGGTGCGCGGCTATACCATCTCATGTGGCGGATTCTATGGTCCTCAAGGCCGAGTGCTTCGTGCTGACATCGCCGACCCCAGGCAGAACGAGAAGATCGAGAGTTTCGAATACGACGGCATGAAAATCTGCAACTTCGAGATGGAATCGTCAGCCGTCGCTGGTATGGCCTCACTGCTGGGTCATCGTGCCATGACATGCTGCATGGTGATCGCCAACCGCTACACCACGGAGATGAACACGGAGTACAAGAACTCCATCGACACCCTCATCGAAAAAGTCCTTGACCGCATCTGATGAACGACACCATCTGCGCCCTTGCTACCGCTCCCGGTGGTGCCCTCGGAATCATAAGAATCTCAGGCCCTCGTTCGCTTGAGATTCTTTCCCGTATCTTCCGAGGAAAGGGCGATGTACAGTCCTTCCCCCAAAACACCATCCACTATGGTCACATCATTCAACATGTACTTTCCTCTTCTGGGGAGGAAGGGCCAGGGATGGAGGCCAATGAGGTCATCGACGAAGTGATGCTCTCCGTCTTCCATGCCCCCCACTCCTACACTGGCGAAGACTCTGTCGAGATATCCTGTCATGGTTCCCGCTATATACTAAATAAGGTGATTGCCCTGCTGATTGAGAACGGCTGCCGCATGGCCAACCCTGGCGAATATACCCAGCGAGCCTACCTCAACGGCAAGATGGATCTCTCCCAGGCCGAAGCCGTAGCAGACCTCATCGCCTCCACCAACAAGGCCACCCACCAAATGGCGATGTCGCAACTGCGAGGCCATTTCTCATCAGAACTTGCACGCCTGCGTGAACAACTCTTGAAACTCACCTCCCTCCTCGAACTCGAACTCGACTTCTCCGATCATGAAGAACTGGAGTTTGCCGACCGCAGCGAACTGTTGGAACTCACACAGAACATCGACAGCCATATCAATCGTCTGTCGCAAAGTTTTGAGACAGGCAACGCCCTTAAAAACGGTATCCCTGTGGCCATCGTAGGAGCACCTAACGTGGGCAAATCGACCCTGCTCAACGCCTTAGTCGGAGAGGAACGGGCTATAGTCAGTGATATTCAGGGCACAACGCGCGATGCTATCGAAGACACCATCATCCTGCAAGGCGTTACTTTCCGCTTCATTGACACAGCAGGTATCCGTCACACTGCTGACACCATTGAGCAGATGGGCATCGATCGTACGATAGCCGCTGCTAAGCGCGCCCGTATCATCCTCATGATGACAGAACCGGGGATTCCCTACCCTAGCCTGACTGTCCGTGACGATCAGACAGTGATACGCATTGAGAACAAGACCGACCGTTTCCAAGCGAAGTACGGCGTTGGCATCGAAGCACTCAGACAAGAACTGATTTCTGCCATCCCCACCCATTCGGAAAACGACGTCATCATCACCAACGCCCGCCATTACGAAGCCCTAACACGTGCTCATAACGTCATCCTCCGAATTATCAATGGCCTCGAAAGCGGCTTAAGCGGCGACCTCCTCGCAGAGGATCTCCGACAAGTATTGGAAATCCTTGGCGAGATTACCGGTGGCCAAATCCTGCCTCAAGAGACATTGAATAACATATTCTCCCACTTCTGCGTGGGAAAATAGAATACGATTAACGGTCATCACTCGATATTACTCGATATGACTAAATCGTTTATTTTCAAGCAATTCCACACTCGTCATATCATCAGCGTTAATCGTTGATGATATTTTTTTCGCTCATTTTTGTACGTTATTTGTACGTTTTGGAAAATCCCAACGTTGGCACATGCTCACTCAATGTCTCCGACTGGCACACGTTGGACACCATTGGATTGCTAAACGATGTCCTCGCGTGGCACACATTGGACACATTTAGACAGACTTGGACAGAGTTGGACAGGAAACAGGAATAATAACATACAAAATAGGACATATGGAAATAGTTAAGAAATGCGAATGGTGTCATAAAACCTTCATTGGTCAGATGGTCACAGCAAGATTTTGCAGCAGTAAATGTTGCAATCAGGCTTATAGGTACAAGAGAAATGTGCAATCAGGCAAGTGCACACCTCCCGACAGCACTATCGATTTGAGTACCTTATCAAGAAGAGTTGACGAGAAGAAGCAGTTCAATGACACGCTGAAGGATAAACAGTTTCTGTCTCCGTTAGAGGCTGCAGAGCTTCTTGGCGTTTGCCGAAGTACTATCTACAATTATCTTGGGCAACATGAACTGAAGGCAAAGCAGTTTCGAGGAAAGACCATCATCAGAAGGAGCGACATTGAAAAACTCTTCGATGAAGCCCCATCCTATAAGAAGCGAGGCAACATCCAAAAGGGAAAGAAAACTCATAATGACTATTATTCCCTCAAAGAGATGATGGAGAAATTCAAGATCAGTAAGCGAACGGTATTCCGTAGATGTGAACAGTTCGGTATTCCCCAAATCATTGAAGGGAGAAGAACTTTCTGGAAGAAGAAAGACGTTGACGTGCATTTCGCAGAACTGCTCGTGCAATATGACCTGAAAGACTGGTATAATGCCAAGCAGATAGAGGAGATTTACGGGATGAAGCGGGCTGCTCTAAACAAATATGCCCTTCGGCATAATGTGCCACGCATCCAGTTTCAGAACATCACTTACTTCTCAAAGAGTCATATTGACAACCTCAAACGACTTGCCAAAATACCAGATGGCAACTACTACACCGTTCAGGACATTGTAAAAAGCAGCAGTTTCTCAACATCCCAAGTTCGTTACTATGTCAAGAACGAAGAACTGAAAGTGAAGATAGTCAACGGACTGTTGCTGATACTGAGGACTGACTGGGATGCATTTGTAAAACGATACCAGGCAAGCCACCTCTCTGAAGCACCCAAGCCACAAGAACCCAGTCCTTTCTACACCATTGATGAAATTTTTGAGAAGTACAAGGTCAAGGAAACGACCATCTATCGCATTGCCAAAGCGCAGAACATAGATGTCTTTACTATCGGGGATAAGAAATGCTTCCCCAAGACTGGCATCGACAACTATTTCATCAAGGACAATCCCACCCCAGAACTGACAGAATGGTACTCCAGCGAAGAAATCCAATCGAAATACAACATGACTTACAAGCAAGTCACGACTTTCGTCTGCAAGCATCATATCCCTCGAAAGTATGTCGGCACAAAGCCCTACTACTCCAAACTGCATGTTGATAAGGAGAAGAACATTCTTCAACCAGAAGACGATTTCAAGACCGTTGAGGAACTAATGTCTATGTATCAGATGACTGTCCATCAGGTAAGAGAGGTTATCCGCTTCTATCATGTGCCAAAGAAGAGGTGTGGCAAGTTCATCAAACTCAGTTTACATGATTTCAACCGTATCATCGAGGAGCGGAAGCAAGGTATTGTACCGGCTAAATGTGATGAGTTGCCAACAGATCCATCCTAAAATCCAGTTTATTGTATGTTTATGGCGGTATAAGGATATACTGACGATACACTCCCTAATTTTGCAGCCAGATTTTCAAAATAGAAGTATAACGCATTAAAAAATAAAGCATTATGAACACAAGTAACATTTGCACCAAGGTAACCGTTCGCCAGGCTAAGCTCAAAAACGGAATGATTTCACTCTATCTGGATTACTATCCTGCAATCCGTAACCCCAAAACCATGAAGCCGTCTCGACGCGAGTATCTGGGTATTTACATCTATGCCAGCCCAAAGAACCAGATGGAGATGGAGTTTAATAAGGACATGCGCATGAAGGCAGAAGGTATTCGATGCATTCGTGTGCAGTCGCTCATCAATGAGCAGTTCGGATTCCTCGACAAGACAAAGCAAAAGGCTGACTTCCTCACCTACTTCAAGGAGAAATGTAGAGTAAAACATGACAGATGGGGCATTGTGTACAAGCATTTTTCAAAGTACGTCAACGGCAAATGCACCTTTGGCGAGGTCACGATTGAACTATGTCGTGGTTTCCGTGAGTATCTTCTCAATGCCCATCAACTGAAGCACACCAAACAGATGCTTAGTCAGAATTCCGCTGCCAGCTACTATTCTACCTTCAGAGAACTATTGTATCATGCCTACAGGGAGAAGTGGCTGAACGAGAATATCAGTGAGTATCTTGACAAGATTGACACTCTTGATACCCATAAGGAATCGCTTACTCTTGGTGAGTTGAAGAAATTGAATAAGACACCATGCAGGATTCCTGCAGTAAAACAGGCTACACTGTTTGCGGGTTTGACAGGCTTACGTATCAGCGACGTACTAAGACTGAAATGGGAGAATCTTCGCATTGGCAACGATGGAGGCTATGTTATCCAATATCGCATCAAGAAAACTGGTACCGAAGATACTCTTCCAATTAGCGATGAAGCCTACGAACTCTGTGGTGAACGTAGTACAGGAACGGTGTTCAAAGGACTAAGCTACAGTATTGTAAGCTATACCTTGAAGGAATGGGTAAAGGCCGCTGGCATAGACAAGCACATCACCTTCCACTGCCTGCGTCGCACTTTTGCCTCCCTTGAAGTAAGCATGGGTACCCCCATCTATACTGTTTCGAAGATGCTCGGTCATAAGAATGTGTCCACGACACAGATATATGCAGACTTAAACGATGCAAACAAGCGCAAGGCTTCTGAACTCATTTCTCTGAAATAGCAGAGCATACGAAATCATTAACTATCAAGTCCTATCATCCTTTGTCTCAAGTAATTATGAGACGAAGGATAAGACTTGATTTTGTGAATGAAAAGTATATTTTTAGCACAAATCATTACTCGTTATCACTAAAAAGCAGTACCTTTGCAGTCAACTTTTTAGGATAACGAGATATGAATATCGACGAGTATTTTCACAAGACACTGTTTGCAAGCACTATTATAATAGGGCCTGCTTTAGCTATGACACTACCATTGGTGTACTGGGTTCAGTATAAAGACATGTTGTTTTTCCCAAGTTTCCTTTACTATGTGACGGGAACTGGCTGTATTTCTGCAATGCTGTACTTCGGCTTATACGTTATGCCAGACAGCCTGAAAAGGCTAAAGGGAAAGAAAAAGCCAACCAAACAGATACTTCTTCTCCCACCACCTGTCAAGTCCGCAGAAGAAAACAAGCCTTCTGAAGAACCTCATACAGCGGAGCCTACTATATATAATAAGGTGGAAGAAGTTCCACCTGTTCTTTCCCCTTCTGTTCCTGATACGATTAGTAAAGCCAACCAAAAAGAGACTATGATGTATAAGAAGTTCTACTATACTTACGTGGAGAAATACGTAAGGAAGTATCTGCCCGTTGAGGATGCCCAGATAGTATTGGAGGATATTTACCTGGCTATTGATAATCGGGCATTGGATCTGATTGTGGATGGACATAAGACGTGTCTTCCCTTTGAGGTTAAGGCTACATCAAAATTCAGTTCTCTTAAAACGGAAGACATATACCACATTGGCTTTGTTGTGAAGTTCTTCCTCAAAAAGTCTAATGTCTTTGGAGCGATTTTCATAAAAGAAGTATTCCCCTACCAGTTGAGAGACGTAGAATTCAGTACCGTTACAACAAAGTTGACTTCAAGCGAGTCAAAAAATCCATCTATTCCAATCCCTAAAGTATGTTGGGGTGACAACCGCAGTATATCGAAGAAATTCAGCGGTAGTATTACAGAAGAACTTATCAAGCAAATATAACCAACAATCACTGGGAATAAGCTCAACAGTATAGTTTATTCCCAGTTTATTTTAGTTTATAGCGGTATTTGGATATACCGTTGATAAACCCTGTTCCTTTGCAGCGATGTTCCACTAAAGGGACAGGTTATATCATGTTAGAACAACAAATTCAGAATCTGACAGAGAAAGTCGATCAGCTTACACAACTCGTTTATGAGTTGTCTAGAATGACTACTCCTATTGAGCAGTCATTAGTATCTAACCGTCATGTCCTCACAGTCATTCAGGGAGCCATGCGTATCACTGGCAAGGCCAAGCCTACCATTTATGCTAATGCTCGTAAAGGCATCATCCCGTCATACAACAGAGGTAACAAACTCTACTTTTACGAGGACGAACTCTACAAATGGATTGAGGGAGGAAAACGAGGCTGCTATGGCATCAATTCAGAAAAGATGCTCAATGAGATTCGGCAGAACATCCGTCACCTGCCAAGTACTAACCGCTAATCGTCTGTATTATGATTAACCAGCAGTGTTTACCCTTTGAGTGTTTACAGGTGGAGATTCAAGACATCATCAAGAACTTTGTTGATGTTTATCAGTGTGATGCAGACATCGTCATCACAACCATCTATGCCATTGTGAGTATTGCCGTCAACAAGTCCATCAAACTGTTTGACGGCAAATACACCAACTATCCCTCTATGTGGATATGTCATGTAGCTCCCAGCGGCAGTAACAAGAGTGCCCCTGTGAAGATGTTATACAAGCCTATCAATGAGCTGAACGAAGAAGCAGTGATGGCATATTATGAAGAACTACGAAATACTGATAGGGATGATGGAAACAACAAGCCGAAACCCATCTGTAAGAAGCTGTCACTCACTGACACCACCCCTGAGGCTATCTACAAAGCACTATCCTTTATGCCACAGATGATATACCGTGATGAAATCAAAGGGATGATAGACGACTTTGACCGCTATAACCGTAGTGGCATCATCAGCAACATGCTCTCTATCTGGGATAGTACCAGTTTCTGCATCGACCGTAAAACCGAAGACCCAGTTTTCATCAGAGAGCCATTCCTGGATATTCTCGGTGGCATCCAACCTGGGCTGTTGAAGTCAACATTCGGCAATCCACAACTGATGGTCAGCGGCTTTAATCAGCGTATTCTATTTGTTTATCCCGATAAGGTTCCCGTCACGTACTATTCAGACAAACAACTCTCTGAAAGCATTATGCCTTACTGGACTGATTTCGTAAGGGAACTGTTGAAGGTACAGCCAACGGAACTAACCCTTTCCCCTGAGGCTAAAGATTTCTATTGCACTTACTACAACATGTTGCAAGACAAGAAATCCACAGCCGATGACTACATGCAGTATGTCTATAGCAAGTTGCAGATTATCATTCTCCGTTGGACTATCGTCACCCATCTGTTATGGGAGAAAACTTTTGATTACTATCAGAAAGATATTATCTCTGGTGATGAAATGATTCACTCGGTTCAGTGTATGCTCTATTTCGAGAGTGCTGCCGAGAAGGTCTATCAGGAGATTAGCGGTGGAATGTATCAGGGCTACACCAAGGAACAGAGCCTGAAGATAATCTATAACACCTATGGTGGTGAGGTTAATCTACAGAAACTAGCAGATGCATTGGGCTGTTCTCGCCAATATGTAAGCAAAGCGGTCAACAAGAAAGACCCAAGTTGACAGGTTGCGCTGTATTTTTAACTTACGGACTGATTATCAATGAGATACAAAAGAAGCAACCGCAACCTCGCAACATTGGCGACAAATACGGCTGACAGAAGCCCTCCGCAGGAGTTCTCTGTCACTCTTCCTTAGAAGGGTGATAGCCCACTAGCACCCTAAAGAGTGCAATGGGCTCAGGGACGCGTTCCCTAAGTACCTTTCCACAAGGGCTTCGCCCCTTGACCCCATTTTTGAAATATAACTCATTTTTACACTATGGCAAAGACATCTATACATTTCGACCCTGTAAAGTCAGGCAGCGAGATTCATAATTGGCGTATGAAGGAACTTAATTATGTCATCAAGGATCTCACACAAAACGATGAGCATTGGGTTAATCCTCGATATGAAGGAAAGACCTTGGCAGATATTCGTAATGAAATCGCAGAACGCTATCAAGCCCATGTCGGTCAGAAGATGCAGGCAAAAGCCGTTCCTATTCGTGAGGCTGTCATTGTTATCAAGCCTGATACCACAATGGCAGACCTTCAACTGTTGGCGAAACAATTTGAAAAGGAGTTTGGCATCAAGTGCATCCAGATTCATATCCATCGTGATGAAGGTTTTAGTAAGACAGACCCAGACCCTTCGAATCTGAATCTACATGCTCATTTCGTGGCAGACTGGACACACGACAATGGTACTTCACTGCGTCTGAATCCTCAAGATACATCAAGAATGCAAACTATTGGAGCCGAATGCCTAAAGATGGAACGTGGCAGCAGTTCTAACGTGAAGCACCTCAATGCCATCCAATACAAGGAGAAAAAGGCTCTTGAAAATATCTCTTCCCTTAGGAAACTGGTCTACAAGTCATTTCTCTCCCAAAATGCCAAGAATGCACTCTATAAGAAGATAGACCAACTCGTAGAGGATCTTAAGGCTGACCCTCTAAATATCCAGCTTCAGCAACAGGTGGAGCAACTGACCAATAAGGTCACTCAACTCCAGGCAGATATCGAACGCAGAAAGCAACAACGTGAGCAGGATCAGAAAACCATTTCTACTTTAAGGGAAGAAAACATGCAACTACGTCAAAACAATGAAAAGAGTGACGCAATCAACAAGAATTTACGCAAGGAGAATCGGGACTTGAAACGAAAGGCATACCCAGAGCGTTATGTCCTACCCTCTTTCATCAATGTAGATGCGACACGCATCTATAAAGACAAGCAAGGACAATGCCACATCGCAATGAAGTTTATAGGTGGTTCCAAGGAATATAGCGAGAAGATGAGCAACGAGGACTTTATGGCTTTCAAGAATGGCGACTTGACAAAGGAAGAAGTTATCGCCAAATATCATAAGCCCCGCATCGAAAGTTACATCCGCAAAGAATTATCAAGACTTGACAAACGTTCAGCAACTCTTTCCCTCATAGAGAATACTATTTTCAGCTACATAAAACTTTACGCCAGTTCTACCTATGTTCCATCAGCTAATGGCGACAATAACCCTCGCAAGCGAAGGAACTCCGATTATATTGATGACATGAATGAAGAGGAACGGAAGGGACAGTCATATTGACACTTTTATCGGGTTTTGAGCAAAAATTTGTGAAATAATCAACGAAAATCATCCCATTTTTGAAGTTTTTCAGGAAATCCGAACGCAGTTTGAGACTTTTTGAGTATCTTTGCATCAGCATCACCCACGCCAGTTCGAGGAGTTATCGACTAACGCTGGAATACAAAGCCAGACAGAGGTCAATGTCGAATCAAATAAATGCCACATTTTCAAGTGGAGACTCATATATAAATTATGCACAAGATTATTATTATAAAAATCCAAGAGGGTACTTTTACACCGGGTGGCCATGTAATTCAAGTTTGGGCAAACCCTGTAGTAAAATCCCCAAGTTTCTCATATGTTCTAAAGACTTTTGGCAGAGTTGAATACCAATATGCTCAAAATAAGACAGATGATACGATGATGTTTGTATTTCCTTATTCAAATGAAATGATGGAACAATTTCTTGATATGGCAAGGAATAGGAAATATTGGGAACCGGATTTAGACGAATTCCATTTTGCGAGAGTTAGTATGCAAAATGGTGAAACGCGGTCTTTTTTGAAGTCCAATTTATTAAAAAAACGTATTCCTGAGTGTTTGTTTGCTTATTATAACCCACCCCAGGACATTTTCGATTTCAGACATCGTATTATAGATGGTAATAAATGTCTTATTTTTCCTGCAACTCAAGCTACGGAAGATGATATAGATAAATATATTGATGAGTACTTAGATATTGATGACGTAACAAAAGCTGAAGAAAAAAGTTTGAGAAACGAAGGTCAAACAGATTTCTTTGTTTTCCCAGATAATGCTTTCTATTGGGATAAACTAAACGACCTTATTCCACATTATGATTTTGAGGAGAATAATCTATGGAATCCCGATTTGAGCCTTTTCTGTCGTCATATAAGAGTGAATCGTCAAGAACTAGGCAAGACTACACTCCACAATTTGTATATCTCGAATAATCTTCCCCCTTTTGAAATACAAACCAATATGGATTCTTTATTAGAGCCCACTCCTGAGGAAATAGAAGTACTTAATAACAAGGAAAGAAAGGAAATTGCTAATAAACTTTGGAGAGAATCTGAGGAGGAAAGGCATTTAATTGAAAAAATTGAGGATGCAAAGTATTGTGACAGAACGAATGGGACTGATTGCGATTTCGGTGATAATGGATATGGCAAAGAATATGACGATGATAACATTTGGTGATAATAAATGTTCTTTAGTACAATACTTAATACAAGGGGAATCTTGTGCATAATCGCTCGTTATTATAGACTGCCACTTACCCTGCCTGGCATTCGCCTTCTACTTCTGCTCATTGTCTCGTAAATGTTATGAGGCGACACGAATGGCTGTCTCATGCCGTCTCGGTTAAACATTACGAGGCTGTATGGTTCTGAATGTTCATCATCGTTTTTCTTTCCCTTTAGGTTAGAAGCAGGCAGCTATCATCTCCTTACCCAGTTTATGAATATGGGCGAGGATTTCACTTTCCCTCTCAGCAGAAGGCTTCTTGAAACCATTGATATAGTTACGCAGTAGCGTGGCGTTCATCCCAATAGAACGGGCAAATTCTGCCACATTGATTTCCTTGTGGGTCAGGAAGAAACGCTGAAGGGCCGATGGTTCGGAATCCTCATAGGCAAAACTCTCGAAGCTGATGTCCTCATCGAGATTGCGCCAATGGATGCCATCATAGCCAAAGGTATATTGGCTACGTTCTTCATCGGATGCTGTCCTCAACTTAGGGTACCAGAGCAGCGACTGGCTGTAATCCTTTCCCTCTTCGTCTCTGCCGAATATATGATCAGCAGTAAACCAAATCTTTGTAATTTTCATAACGTATCCCCCTTTATTAACTATTAAAATGCTCCTCCCAACGCTTGATAATCAGGTCGGCATTCTCATCGATGACCGCCTTAATCTTCTTCAGGTCATTTGCCTTTATCTTCTCCTTTACAAGCAATGTGAACTCACTTCCGTTCCATACGAACTTAGCCATGCCACCATTCCCTTCAACGTGAACGTGGACAGGCTCATGCTCCTTACTGTAAAAGAAGAAGGAGAATCCAAAGAATCTAAATACTTCTGGCATATCCCTATTTCGCTTTGTTACTGGTGCAAATATAGGAATTATTTTCGATACCAGCAACTTTTTTGGCCAAAAATATGATATATCTTGCATTTTTTGACTATCTTTGCACCGCATACGTGCAGAACAGATGATGATACTCTTCTGAGTGAGAAGGGTGAGTCCAGTGGAAGACCTGACGATGGACAAGAGGGACGAATATCGCGAAATTCCATTTCCCAGAAGTCCATTTGTACGGTTCAAATCATAAATCGCAGTCAGTCAGCACTGTATGATTACTGCGTCGGAAAATAATTTGCAATTACCAACGATTACCATTTATCACTAATCATCACATAAGGCACTCTAAATGAGTGCTTTATTTATTTCCAAATTCATCGATGCCAATCGTTGAATTTCTTTTTTTAGCCTGTTTTTGTACCACATTTGTACCTCGGAGGTTGTCAGCGGACTTCCTCTAAAGGGGCTAATCGCTATTTTGGAACTATACCCTCGCAAAAATGCGACACTATGCGACATTATTTAGTGTTCACTGATTAATTGGCTTCCACTCGCCAGACAGGTTTCAATCCAGTCCCAGCAATGGTCACCAAAGTTAAAATTCTCAACATTTCAATCAAGTCATGACAAAGCTCCCTGCGTCTATCCGCAATTTTATCGACTACAAACAATTTTGCATGTTTCTATTCTGATAGTTTGAAATACTTTTCTGACATTGCTATAAGTTGTTCAGTAGAAAGATTGGCAATGCCTGTCTTTTCTATCATTGCATATTCTTCCTTATTCTTACCTATGACATACTTGCGTTCTTTTCCGTCAATAGTTGCAAGGAGGTGGAAATTGCCTTTGTATGCCTGTTCGATACGGATATTGAAAACAATATGGCCGTTGATGATCAATTCTGGCACATTGACTTCTTCCTGCCACTCACCCCAAGCCTTCAGATGGTTAATAATGGTAGTCTCCACCCTACCCGTCCATTCTTCTGACACGCCGTATTTCGTAGCAATAGTACGGAATTGCTTCAGGGATGCCACCACATCACGGATAATAGCATCCGGTCTGCGGATACCGTTGTCACGGGCAAACTGGATAACATCGTCACGAGTAATGTCCTGCAATTTACCGCCAATCATCAAACAATGCTCTCTGTTAGGCAGATAGCCACCTGTATCAAAGATATAAGTCATATCATAAGCTGGCGACAGTCGCCATGTGCCTTGCTGATTCATTACAAACGTGAAGTTCTTGTGATGATCGTCGGTATTGTTGGCAAGGATATTGAACACCATACGTCGATAGAGTTCCTGGCAATCCACTTCGGGCAAGTGTAACTTACGGCATACGGCAAACAACTTTTCGTAAGAGTCAGCCTCTGGATCCATTGCAGCCAATGTCTGAGTATGCAACTTGCCTGTTTCATTACGATCGAAACGCCTGGTGAAGAAATGGTTTACCCCATCCACTTCAAGCAGACGAGATTCCATCATATTGATGCCAGCAGCCAATGCCATTTCATAATAGGTCTGCTCCAATTCGGCTGACGACCGAGATTTATCACCAAACTTCAAAATGTGATAATCCAAGTTTGGCTCCACGTCAATCTGACCACTACGGATTTCACCTGTTTCTCTATCGATGGCAATGATTCCTTTGGGTTGACGACCACCAGCGGAGGTGCCAACGGCAATCAACGACTGTAAGGTCAGAGACTCGTCAGGCAGAATCCTTACATTCTCACGCTCTATGGCGATTTTCTCTGCCAAATCAGCCAATGCCTTGATGTCTATCTTTTCTGTTATCGTACCTCGTTCAATTTCAGGAACAAATTCCAAAGCACCCATGCCACGTTTGCCGATGAAGGCCAACTTTTCAAGTGAAGTCACGCTTCTTTCCGTGAGTTTGTTGTCTTTCCGCCACTGTTCGAAGAGTTGATTACCCCATGCATCGGGCAAGGAGTCTGCTATGAACGACGGCAGTTTCTGATATATCCGTTCAGCCTCGCCAAAGATGGCACGAGTACTGAGTGGATTGTGAATTGATGCAGCCAACGGTGCAATATCCAAAGTTCCTTTCAGAAACTCTGGATTATAGACAAAGAATGTAGTCTTTCGGGCATCATGCCAAGCCAAGCGACCAATCTCCTGTCCCCATAGAAAAACCTTTAATACCTCGCTCATGTTCTCTTATGTCTTACACGTTGAATCTTCTTGCTCTCTTTATATAAATAAGGTGACTCTGGCTGTTCCGGCATCAGGTCGTTCAAGTCGTTGATGCAACCAACCGCTTTCACCAGCAACAGAAACGTACTGAGTGAAATGTTAGTCACCGTACCATTTTCAAACCGATAGACACTCAACACAGACAAACCAGCCATCTCAGCCACTTCCTTCTGAGTCATGTTGGCTCTCAACCGATAGTCCTTAAAACGACTGCCAAGCATCCTCACCAACTCTGGTGCCGAATAATCAGAATAGTCTTCCATA
>FLNY01004293.1_pt1 | contig 67978 bp, 57 predicted proteins | sample 1140381 | NCBI WGS metagenome assembly FLNY01 (sample SAMEA3878172, study PRJEB12797) | bioreactor metagenome | biome: Moose rumen | place: Sweden | collected 2011-10
TGTCATCCTGAGCGAGCCCCCTGTCATCCCGAGCGAGCCCCCTGTCATCCTGAGCGAGCCCCCTGTCATCCTGAGCCTGCCGAAGGATCTCTCCCTCAGCGTCGATATCATCACCGGCGTTCCCGGAATGTCGGACGAAATGCTGCAAAGCACCGTGGATGAGGTGATTTCGTGGCGTCCAGAGCATATCTCCGCTTATCAGCTGAGCATTGACGAAGGCAGCGCCCTGCCGGAAATGATTGCCCGGGGAGATGTGCGTGAAGCCCCGGAAGAGGATTGCCGCAGGCAGTACGAAATGCTGTGCCGGCGGCTGCGCGCGGCCGGCTACCGCCATTACGAAATCTCCAACTGGGCGCTTCCGGGCAGGCAGGCCGTACACAATTCCGCCTACTGGACCAGGCAGCCCTATGCCGGGCTCGGCCCGGGGGCCCACAGCTTCCGCATTTTCCCGGACGGACGGCAGGTGCGCAGCTGGAACTCGGAACGTGCCTGCGGATGGACGGCCGCGGGTTCCGAAACCCTCAGCCCCGAGGAAATCCGCGAAGAGGAAATCATGCTCGCGGCCCGTACCGACCGCGGCCCCATTCCCGAAAAGGACTGGTTCATAGCCGATGAAATAATAGCCTCCCTGCTGTAGTGGCCGCTCCTGAGAGCAGCCCGTCAGACCTCGGCGGTGCGGGCGCGGAGCCAGTCGGCTACGGGCCCCGGAAGCCCGGGAGCCAGAAGCGAGAATACGCGGGCGTTGTAGGCGTTGAGCCATTTGCGTTCCGCCCCGGTGAGAAGTGCGGGGACGAGCGCGCGGGTGTCGATATGGCAGAGCGTGAGCGTCTCGAAAGCGCACCAGCGGCCGAAATCATTCTCCCCGCCGTCCGTGCAGAGCAGCAGACTCTCGTGGCGCACGCCCCACTGCCCTTCGCGGTAGATTCCGGGCTCGTCGGATATTATCATGCCCGGAACCAGGCCTGTGGGGTTCATGTTCTGGCGCACCTCGTGCGGACCTTCGTGCACTCCGAGGAACCACCCCACCCCGTGCCCGGTGCCGTGGCCGTAGTTGCGCCTGCTTGCCCACAGCGGCTCGCGGGAAAGCGCATCTATCCTGCAACCCGGCGTGTCATGAGGGAATACGGCCATCGCGAGCTGGATGTGGCCTTTGAGCACCAGGGTATAATCCTCCATCTCCAGGGGAGTGCAGGGCCCGAGCGGAACGGTGCGGGTGATGTCGGTGGTGCCGCCGAAGTCGCCGGGAGCATAATACTGCCCTCCCGAATCGCAGAGATACAGGCCGTGGGGCTCCAGCACCGGGGCCCCGGCATGCGGGGTGACATAGTGCGGCAGGGCTGCCCCGGGCCCCCAGGCGGAGATGGTTTCGAAACTGTCCCCCTGATATCCGGGATTTTCCGCACGGAGGGAGCCAAGCTTTACGGCGGCGTCCCATTCGGTGATGCTGCGCTCGTTTTCCATGCATTTGTCAATCCAGAAGAGGAATTTCTCCATGGCCAGGCCGTCCACCAGATGGGCGCGCCTCATGCCGGAGATTTCCGTGGGGTTCTTGACCGCCTTCCAAAGACCGACGGGACTCGGGCAGTCGAGCATGGAGCCCCCGGCCGCTATGGAGTGGAGGTGGCGGTTGAGCACCCTCGAATCGATCATCAGGGTGCCTTCATGCTCGCGCACGGCCTCGTCGATTTCCATGTAAGGGCGCAACTCTATGCCGTCGGAACCAAGCTCGTCGAAGGCCTTTTCGGTGATGCCGTCCTCTATGGCCTCCTTGAGCACGTACCAATACGCATTCTCCTGTTCCACAATAAGATAGGAGATAACGAGAGGATTGTATTCTATGTCGGAAGCGCGCACGTTCAGCAGCCAGGCGATTTCGTCCAGCGCGCTCACGAGACACGCCGTGCACCCCTTTTCGGCCATGAAGGCGCGCAGTTTCCGGAGGCGATGCGTGCGGCTTTCGCCGGGATTGACGGTGAAGATGGGAGTCTGGGGGATGTCGGGACGGTCCTTCCAGAGCATGGACAGGAGGTCGGGCACGCTCACAACCTCGCAATGGCCTCCACGCGCGGCCAGGGCGTCTTCTATTTCCGCCGCCACGCACTCGCTCACACAGTAGCCGTCCATGGCCAGGATGAAATTGTCGTCGTCCGCGAAAGTTTCTGCAAGCCACCGGGGGATGGGCACTTGTTCGGGAACCTTCATTTTGTGCAGCTCCACCCCGGTGCCGGCGAGCTGGCTGTTCGCCTGGATGAAATAGCGGGTGTCTGTCCAAAGGCCGGCGTGGTCGAGGGTCACCACCACGTCGCCGCACTCGCCGGTGAAGCCGGTGAGCCACCGCACCTGCTTCCAGCGTTCGGCGGGATATTCGCTTGAATGCGGGTCGCCTCCCGTGAAAAGTACCGCGTCCCAGCCGCGGCTGCGCATCATCGCACGCAATGCATCGATTCTTTCAGAATATGTCATAACGGACAAATTTACTAAATTTGCGGCGAAATGAAAATCGGCACCATAGACCTGGGCCCGAGGCCGCTGCTGCTTGCGCCCATGGAGGACGTGACGGACCTCAGTTTCCGCCGCATCTGCCGGGAGCAGGGAGCCGACATGGTCTATACCGAGTTCGTGCCGAGCGAAGGCCTGGTGCGCGACGCCGCCAAGGCAATCGCCAAGATGCACACGCTGGACGAAGAGGCCCCGGTGGGCATACAAATCTACGGCCATATCCTCGAAAATATGGTGGAAGCCGCCAAGATGGCCGGCCATGCCGCGGAGCTTGCTGGCGGGCACGGCGCCGACGTGGTGGACATCAACTTCGGCTGCCCCGTCACCAAAATCGCAGGCCGCGGCGCGGGAAGCGGCATGATGCGCTACCCCGACAAAATGGTGGAAATCACCAGGGCGGTGGTGGATGCCGTGCCGGACAAACCGGTTACCGTCAAGACGCGCCTCGGCTGGGACGAGGGCAGCAAGATAATAGTGGAACTCGCCGAGCGCCTGCAGGACGCGGGCATACAGGCCCTCACCATCCACGGCCGCACCCGCTGCCAGATGTACAAGGGTTCCGCCGACTGGACTCTGATTGGCGAGGTGAAGAACAACCCGCGCATGCACATCCCCATCATCGGCAACGGCGACATCACCGACGGGCCCTCCGCGAAGCAGGCCTTCGACCGCTACGGGGTGGACGGCATCATGATAGGCCGCGCCACCTTCGGGCACCCGTGGATTTTCCGGGAAATCAAATACTACATGGAGCATGGGGAGCCCATGCCCGAACCCACTGTGAGCGAGAAGGTTGCGCTTGCCCGAAGGCATCTGCAGCTCTCGCTCGACGCCAAGGGCGAACCCCGCGGCATCTACGAGATGCGCCGGCATCTTTCCTGCTACTTCAAGGGCCTTCCGGAGTTCAAGGAAACCCGCATGCGCATGGTCACCACCCTCGACAGGGCGGAACTTTTCGCGATCCTGGACGAGATAGAGCAGCGCTGGGGGTAGGTCACTCCCCGTTCACATGCCTTGCGGCGGCGGAGAGGGCGTCGTAGAATTCGGGGCCGAAGCGGCGGATGAGCGGCCCGCGGAGGAACTCGTACGCGCGCACCCCTTCCCGGCGGCCCTTTTCATAAGCCGGGGCGCAGATTTTCCAGCGGTGCAGGTTCAGCGCGCAACCCCCGCCGGGCATCTTCGTAATCCGTATCGGGTAAAGCGCGCAGGATATCGGCTTCCGGAAGCCGGCGAGCTCTATGGCGCACAGCGCCGAGACTGTCCGCCGGAGTTCGGGTCCGGCCGGCCTCTCCCCAAATATTTTGCCGGCTGGACCCGAAGCTCCGGCGCCAGAGAGTTTGCAGAACGCACACTCCGAACTTCCGGGGACACAAGGGGTTACAAGCTCGCCGTCGCGGTCCACCTCAAAGAACCCCACCTCGTCCACCCGGTCCCGCCCGGCCTGCGACATCAGCGGCGAATACGACGGATACCCTTCTTCAAGTCCCTCCAGCTCCGACTCTTCCAACGGCGCTCCGGCATCGCCCTCGATGCAGCAGGCTCCCCCGCAGGCACCGCAGTCGCATGCGAAATACTCGCAGACCACGTCTTCAGAGATGAGGACGTCGCCGATTTCTATTATGGTGCCGAAAGGCTCGTTCATGGAGATTCTTCGCTTACAGATTCTTCGCTTCGCTCAGAATGACAGGGGGTGACCGATGACAGGGGGTGACCGATGACAGGGGGTGACCGATGACAGGGGGTGACCGATGACAGGAAATTACCTAATTATATACTCGACCTTGCTGCCGAAGTCAAGGTCGTGCAGGATGGAGTTGACATCTTCCAGGGTGACCGAATTCACCGCGTCCTTGTAGTTGCTCACGATGTCCTTGCACTCCGAATTGCGCGTCATGACGGCATCCATCAGGAACGAACTCTGTCCCATCTGCGTGGACAGGGTGTTCAGCAGGGTGGTCTTGAGCCCGGCAAGATCGCTACGGGATATGCTGCCCTCGGAAACCCCGCTGATGCCGCGCCGGAGCGCACCCAGCACTTCCAGCGGCGTGGCGGGGCTTACTCCGGCCGGAAGGCCGGTCTGCGCACATTCGCGGCACGTGATGAAGATGGAGAGCCTCTCGGCCGGGAAAACCTGGATTTCCACGGAAGTCTCAGCGTACATGCCCACTTCCGCCAGGGCCCGGGTGACCGCCCGCTTCATGGCCGTGGAGGCGATGAGGAAAGCGCTGTAGCTCTTTATCGTGAAAGGCTTGCAGGTGGCCATGCCCACGTTCACGCAAACCTCCCCGCTGCCCACGTTGCTGTGGGACGCTTCCGTGTTGTAGGTGCTCCAGTAGTTGCGCAGGTTGTATTCCACCTTGGGGCGGACGGAGAAGGCGTCGCTCACGCTGAAATTGCCCAGGTACCTGCCGAGCGTGCCCTGCAGCTCGTCCTCGTCAATGTCGCCTATTATCACGAGCAGCCCGTCGTTGAATTTGGAGAACTGCGAATCCAGATAGCTGTCCACCCTGTCGGGCAGGTCGCTGCGCAGCCTGTCCAGGGACTTGGTGCCGGGATACATGTAATCGGGGCACATGGTGCTGTCGATGGCCGCTATGATGCCGTCGCGGGAGAGGCGGGTCTTCTCCTGGAGGAGCACCTCGCAGGCCTTGTAATATTCGAACGCCCGCTTGTCCGGAGTGCGGTCTTTCGAGTAGGAGAGAAGTGCGCTGAGCAGCAGGTCCAGCTTGTCGGAACGGGAGCTGCCGAGCACCCGCACGTCGGTAAGGGAAGCAACCCCCTGCATGCTTATGCCGTTGGCGTCCAGCATGTCGTTGAATTCCATCGGCGGCATGCCGCTTATGTTGTAGAGCCCCATGACGTCCCCCACGAACGCGCTTTCCCCGAAAGAGAGGCCGGGCACGTAGGTGTATCCGCCCTTGAGCAGCAGGCCGTAGTTGATGAATCCCTTCTGGGATGTTTTCTTGAACACCACGCGCACACCGTTGGAGAAAGTCCAGATGCTGCCCCCCGTTACCGGGTCGGTGGTGGTGGACTTCACCTTCACGCGGTGTCCCCTGGGCCTGCGGAGCATGAGCGTGTCCGCGCCGTTGACGCGGAAGGCCTCCTTGTCCGCAAGCGGGGCGTACCAGCCCTTGTAGAAGGACTCCATGACGGCTTCCCCGTCGAGCGGACCGGCCGGGGTGTCGCAGTTGACGGAAAGGGCGAGCTTGGGATCGAGCAGGGCCGACACGAAGGAATTGAACAGGGAGAGTTCCTGCTCCACGGGCAGCTGCCTGCCCTTGAAGAAGTTGCGTACCGTTTCGGGGTCCACTATGTTGGTGCCGTAGAGGAAGGCCGAAACGCACTGTCCCGCCAGGTCCGAATTGGGGACGGGGGTGGACAGTTCCTTCGACATGGAGGTGACGGTGCTCACCCTGGCGTTCTCCATTTCGAGGCGGGACGCCCCGGCGGAGTCGAGGTCGGAGAAGATGGCGCCCAACACCTCCATGGCCCGCAAAATATCCTGGCGGCCTATGGATATGCTGTAGGAGTAGCGTTCGTCCCCGCCGCTGTAGTCGCTTCCGGAATATCTGCCGGAGAAAGACGCAAGCGCTATGCCCTCCCTGAAGAAAGCATGGCGTATGCGGGCGCCGAGCACATGTTCCAGCACGCCGGCGTAAAGGCTGCTCACGAGGGGCTGCGGCGAGAGCAGGCGGTCCTCCGGGGTGCGCGGGGCGTTCCAGGTGAAGGTGATTTCCGCCAGGTTGGCCGTATTGTTCTGCGTGTGGGTGAAGACCGGCTCCTCCGAAGGGTTCCAGCGGTATTCCGGAAGCGCTCCGCCCTGCACCCGGTCGGGTACGGTGAGCGAAAATACATGCAACTTGGATTCGATTCCGTCCTTGGTGATGTCGCCGCTCACCACTATGGCCTGCTCTCCGGGGAAAGATTCCACCAGGTCGAATATGAGCAGCAGGGTGGAATCCGTCGCGGCGGCATCGAACGTGGGCACGCCGTTGAAGGAATACACGGTGGAGCCGTCCATCACCGACACGTATCCGTCCTTGCCGTATCCCACTCCCTTGGATGCCAGGAACTGATAGGGACGCTGGCGGCTGAAGTGCGGAAGGTCCCGCAGCAGAGCCCTGGAAGCTTCGATGTCCGAATGGGATTTCTGCACCAGCAGAAAATTGGCATAACCTTTGGTAGTGCTGTTGGGAGCGAGGTAGTAGCGCACGTTGTCCGGGAGGGTGCCGACAATGACGGAAGAGTTCTTTTTTATAGTAGGAAGTTGCTGACACTCACCCCTTTGGAGCGGGAGTAGCAGCAACGGGAAGACAAGCAAAGACTTTATTGAAAAAAAACGCATATACATCTTGGATGCAAAATTAAGACAAAATTACTATTTTTGCATTTCGACAATGAAGAATATGATTAAAACTAAGCAGTTATGAAAAAGTTGTTCATTACCATCGCAGCGGTCCTTCTCGGAGCCTCTCTGGCCTTCGCCCAGGATCTCGCAACCGTAACAGAAGCTTACAACAACGGTCTCTCCGCCTTCCAGAACGGGGACCAGCAGTCGGCCCTCAAGCAGCTGCAGCAGGCACTCATAGACGCCGAAGCCCTTGGTGACGAAGGCGCCGAAATCGTAAGCAATTGCAAAACCGCAATACCGGGCGTCGCCCTCTCCATCGCGAAGGACTTCACCAACAACCAGGATTACGACAAGGCCGTGGAGTACTTCGAGCTCGCCAAGACTCTCGCAGGCACCTACGGTGAAGAAGAAATCGCCGCACAGGCCACCGACCTCATTCCCCAGGTGCTCATGCAGAAGGCCAACGGCCTGCTGAACGACAAGGATTACGCCGCAGCGGCCGAAAGCTACAAGGCCGTGCTCGCAGCCGATCCCACCAACGGTGCCGCAGCCCTCAGGCTCGGTGCCGCCCTCAACTCCGCAGGGGACAAGGACGGCGCTATCGAGGCCTTCAAGACCGCCATCGAAAACGGTCAGGAAAGCGCCGCTTCCAAGCAGATTTCCAACATCTACCTCAAGGACGCCGCCGCGGCCCTCAAGGCCAAGAAGTACGGCGAAGCGGTGGACGCCGCCCTCAAGGTGAACGAGTACGGCGAGAACGCCAAGGCCTACCAGATTGCAGGCCAGGCTTCCCAGAGCCAGGGCAAGGCCGCCCAGGCAATCACCTACTTCGAGAAATATCTCGAGCTCTCCCCCAACGCTGCCAACGCCGGCCAGATAGCCTACACCATAGGCGCCCTCGCCCAGCAGTCCGGCAACAAGGCGAAAGCCCTGGAGTTCTACAAGAAGGCCGTCGCGAACCCCTCTCTGAACGCCCAGCTCAAGGCTGAAGCTCAGAAACAGATCAACGCCCTCAACTAGCATGGTTCCTCTGGAACTGCTTGCTCCGGCAAGGAATGCAGACATCGGCATCGCAGCCATCGACAGCGGTGCCGATGCCGTATATATTGCCGGCCCGTTCTTCGGGGCCAGAAAGGATGCGGGCAATTCCATGGAGGACATCGCGCGCCTGTGCGAATACGCCCACCGCTTCGGCGCGCGCATCTTCGTCACCGTCAACATAACGGTCCGGGAGGACGAGCTGGACCAGCTGCACGCCCAGATGCTCGCGGAGCAGGAGGCCGGCGCGGACGCCTTCATCGTGCGGGACGAGCGCATCTTCTCCTGGCAGGACATAACGGTGCCCCTGCACGCATCCACCCAGTGCGCCATCCGCACCCCCGAAAGGGCAAGGCACTTCGAGCAACTGGGGGCCGGGCGCATAGTGCTGGAAAGGGAACTTCCGCTCCGGCAGGTGAAGGCCATCAGGGATGCTGTCGGGTGCGAACTGGAATTCTTCGTACACGGGGCCCTGTGCGTATGCTACAGCGGTGAATGCCGGCTGTCGCAGCATCTGGACGGGCGCTCCGCGGACAGGGGCGAGTGCATACAGGCCTGCCGTTCCCTCTACGACCTCGCGGATTCCCGCGGGAGGGTGCTCGTGAAGAACAAGGCCCTCCTGTCGCTGAAAGACCTCAACCTGCACGACAGGATAGAAGAGCTCGCCGACGCGGGAGTATGCTCGTTCAAGATAGAAGGGAGGCTCAAAAACGAGTCCTATGTGCGCAATATAACGCGCTGGTATTCAATGGCTCTCGACTCGCTTGCAGCTGCGAGGCCCACGGAATACCGCAGGGCTTCGGCCGGCAGGGTGACGGGAGGATTCGTCCCCGACCCGTCCAAGACCTTCAACCGCGGCTATACGGAACTCTTCCTGGACGGGAAGCGGGCGGCGTGGTCCAGCATGGACGCCCCTACCAACCTGGGCACTTTCATAGGCACCGTAAAGAGGCTGCGCCGCGAAAGGAACGGGGTGGAAATCACCCTCGGGAACCTGGAGGCCGAACTTCACAACGGGGACGGCTTCGCCTTCGTCGCCGGGACTTCCGTGGTGGGCTTCCGCGGCGACGTCTGCGAAGGGCCCACCATCCGCTGTAAGGCGGTGGAAGGCCTGCGGGAAGGCCTGAAACTCTACCGCAACATAGACGCCGCATTCGAGCGCGAGCTGGAAAGGAACCTGCCCAGAAGGGAGATTCCCGTCTCGCTCAGCGTAAAGGTGTCCGGCAGATGGAACATCGAAATCTGCGCCCGTTCGCAGGACGGCCGCTGCATAAGCAGCACATTCAAGGCGGATGTCGATGCCGCCGAAAACCGGGAGCGCGCAGCCGCCATGTTCCGGGAGCAGCTTTCAAAACGCAGCGGCATTTACTCCTTCTCCGTGGATGCCCTGGAAGCCGGCGCCCTGCCGCTCCTGAGCGCCTCCATCCTCAACAGCATGAGGCGCCTGGTGGCCGAAGACCTGGACGCGCAGCCCTGCGTCATGACGCCCCTGTGCAAAGGGACCGGAAGCGGCGCCGCCGTTTCCCCGCACGCGGGCACGGAAAGCGAATCTCCCCTCATGCGCAGCAAATACTGCATACGCTACGAACTGGGCATGTGCCCCATATACCAGGGCGCGGAGGACAGCGGTCCGCTGCATCTTCTGAACAACGGCCGGACGCTCTCGCTCGGCTTCGACTGCAAATCTTGTGAAATGACGGTATGCGCAGGATAACCCTCATATTGCTTGCACTGCTCCCCCTCGCCTTCTCCTGCAGAAGGGCGCCCGAAGCGGAAGACATCCGGGCGGACATCGTCCGCGAGGTAAACCGCACCCCCATGCTTTACACCGTGAAGGCAAGAGCCCAGGTAATCGTGACGCAGCAGGACGAACCCGGCTCCTACAAGCGCTATTTCGGCAGCAGGGTGGTGCTGGTTCCGGTCATCGCCAACCTCAAGGCCGGCGTGGATCTTTCCCGCATCGAAACGGTGATAATAAACCGGCAGGACAACTCCATCCTCATAGTGCTGCCGCCGCCCGTAATAGAAATAGAAAGCACCACGATAGACTCCGCCCACCTCGTGACGGAAGTCGGGCCGCTGCGCTACGATTTCTCGGAAGACGAAATCGCCTCCATCGCCCTGAAGGGGCGCGAACGCATAAAGGAGCTGCTGCCGCAGCTGGACCTCGTGCGCCCGGCGCAGGAGGAAGCGGCGCAGATGCTGGTGTCGGTCTGCGAGAAACTGGGCTACCGCAACGTCACCGTGGAAATTCCGGACTACAACACCCGCCAATATGCAGGATTCCTCAAAAAAGACTGATCCGGGTAAGAAGCTCCCGCTGGGCTCCATCCTCAAGGCCGTCGCAGTGGCGGCCGCATGCGTCGTGGCTTTCTTCGCCGTCCGCGCTCTGGTGCGGCCCTTCGTCCATTCCGGACGCGAAACCGTCACGGGGGCCGTTACAGTAGGGAACATCATCCCCACCGGACAGCTGCGGGTGATGAGCGTATATAAGGAAATCATCGTGGGCAGCACCAAGACAGACAACATGCTCATAGGCTCCGTTGACAGGAAAATATACGCTGTCTATCCGGCCCAGCTCAACCTGGGCTACGATTTTTCGCGCTTCGGCCAGGATGCGCTCAGAGTTTCGGGCGACACCGCCTACGTGAAGCTTCCTCCCGTACAGATACTCAACGAGGGTGGGCAATTTGTGGACGAAGCCCGGATGCGCGTGCCCATCCAGACGGGAAAATGGACCTGGAGGGAGATGGAAGTGCTGCGCGAGAAGGCCAACAGGGAAATGCTCTACCAGTGTTACCGGGACGGCTCCATGAACGAGGCCTCCCTGCAGGGAAGGGCGGTGATAGAGAAGATGCTCACCACCCTAGGCTGCAAGGCTGTGGTTTTCCTGGACTGAAACGCCTCCTCATTCCACCGAGAAGGTGATGGACACGTCGCCGAACGGGGTTTCTTTTCCGGAACTCGCAATCACGTCCTTGTAACAGAGCTGGCCGCGCCACACTATGTCGTCGTTGGAATAAAGCGGGAATTCCACGCTGAATCCGTAGGTCTTGGACTTGATTTTCACCTCCCCGCTGCACTTCCAGCTATCGCGGGTGCCGCCGTCGCTCTCGGTTATGAGGAATACCGCCTTCTCCATCTGCTCGGAGTAGTCGGATATGAGTATGGTATTGTACTCCAGTTTCTTGCCCACATCCCTCCGCTTCACCACTATCATGAGGTCGGTGACCGACGGAGAGTACTGTTTGAGTTCCTTCTCGCTGGAGGCGCGGAATCCTTCCAGCGCCCCGCATTTGATCCAGAACTCGCTGCCTCCCGCGAACCAGCTGTCGAACTGCTTCTTTGCGGTGAAGGACTTCATGTAAAGGCTCTTTGTATCCCTTTCGGAAGCGTCGGACTCGTCCACCCCGGCCCTGGTGCGTATCATCTGCATGGGAGTGAAACCGCTGTCGGAATTGCTGTTGATCACCCACACGGGGCGGGACGCGGCCACGTTTTCGTCCACGTAAACGGAGTCCACCACCCTGTAACCGTCTTCGGACAAGGCGATTTCGTAGGCGAAATTGCTTTGGGCCCCGTATCCCGGATCGTAAGTGACCAGGGGCATCTCTTCCCCGTCCCAGTCCTCGGAGTAGGGCCAGTAAATCTGCATTCCGGACTCCGACAACTCCTTGAGGTAATACTCCACGTCCGCGGCCGACTTCGTGAGGGCGGAAGAGTTCGACGCGAAATAGTCCGCGATGAGGTCCTTGAGCGGCTGCTCATACCCTCCGCGGGAGGCCTTGGTCTGCGGTGAATCCCCTACCCCCGCCCCGGGCGTGGAAAGCAGGTCCGCCATCATGTACTCTTCGTCATAACCATTTGAAGAAGAAGAGTTTACAGCATCATAGACTTCCTGGAGCTGTCCTTCTCCTATAGGAAGCGAGGCAAGCATCACAGCCACGTCGCGGGGACTGAAAACCCCATAGGCTTCGGGTGTGTCGGAAATGTCCGCGGGATCGGCCCCGCACGCACAGGCAAAAGTTATCAACAGCCCGGGTAACAAAATTGTTTTAACATTTTTCATCTTTGCATTTTTTTGGTTGATGCAAAGTGAACGAATAATATCCGTTTGCCGAAATTATAAACGTTTAAGTGGTTTACCCCCGGCACAAGCGCCTGGAAACGGCCGTTTTGAGATTTTTAAAACGGCTGTTTTCCGCAAAAAACCGGTAACTTTTTTGTTATGGCCTTGAAAATGAGATAAAACGGGGCCTGTCGAAATAATCCGGGATTGTTTCCACATCCCGGAATCCTGCACGGGCAAAGACTTCCGCACTTTCCTTCTCCAGTGCGGAGTTGATTTCCACTATGCCCTTTCCTCCCGGAATGAGCACCTGCGCGGCGATTTCCGCTATGGCCACATGGAAGCGGAGAGGGTCCCCCTCCGGGGCGAAGATGGCCATATGCGGCTCATAATCAAGCACATTAGCACGCATCTCCGGCTTTTCTTCCACCATCACATAGGGCGGGTTCGCGGTGAGCAGGCCACAGCGGCGGGAAACGTCCCCGCAGCGGAAAGCGTCCACCGTACCCTGCACGTCCAGCACGTCCGCCCTTGCGAATACGGGACGGACGCAGGGCCGGCGCACTTTGAAGGGCTGGCCGGCCGCAAGGTCCAGGGCGTCCTGCGAGAGGTCGGTGGCGGTTACCTGCGCCCCGGGAATGTCCAGCGCCAGCGTCCAGGCTATGCAGCCGCTCCCGGTGCAGAGGTCGAGGATGCGCAGGTCCTGCATGCCCTTCGCAAGTTCTTCCGCTTTCTGGCAGAGCACCTCGGTTTCCGCCCGCGGGATGAGGGCGCGCGGATCGACGTCGAAGATGCGGCCGCAGAACTCGGTGTAACCCAGCACATACTGCAGGGGCTCCGCCGCCGCGAGGCGCTCCATGTCCGCAAGGGCGTCTTCCAGCATGTCCTGCGGAACCTCGGTGAGCGGCTCGGTGATGTGCATGTAGCCCGGCAGGCCGAACGCCTCCGAGCAATAGTAAAGCACCATGCTCCGCGCCTCTTCCTCCGGATACAGCGCCGCAAGGGCCCTGGTATTTTTCTTTATGAATTCGGAAAGAAGCACTACCCGTTCTCGATGATGTCGGAAAGGAAGGAGGTCATGTCAAGCCCCGCGGCGCGCACCATCTTGGGTACGAGCGACGCGCTTGTCATGCCGGGTATCGTGTTGACTTCCAGGAAGTAAAGCCCGTCTTCCGCAAGTATGTAGTCCATGCGCACGACACCGGCGCAGCCCAGGTTGGAGTAGAGCTTCACGGTGGTGTCCTGGACCAGCTTCACGATTTCATCGGAAGCCTCGGCCGGGCAGACCTCCCTGCTGCGGCCGTTGTACTTGGCGTCGTAGTCGAAATAGTCGTTGTCCGAAATTATCTCGATGATGGGGAGGGTGTGGATTTCCCCTCCTGTAATGTAGGCGGCGCAGGTGAATTCGCGGCCGGCTATCCCCTCCTCGACGAGGACGGTGGGCCCTTCCGCGAAGGCGTAGTTGATTGCGGTGACGAGATCCTGCGGCTCCTTTACCATGGTAACCCCGAAGCTGGAACCGCCTATGGTGGGCTTCACAAAAACAGGGAAGCGGAGTTTGCCATCCAGGCCCTGCGCGAAAGCCCTCACGTCGGAGCCCTTGTGCACGAAGGCGTCGGGGGCGCATTTCACTATGCCCAGGTCGCGGATATAGCTCTTGCAGGCGTATTTGTCGAAGGCTATCGCCGACACGGCCGACGAGCAGGTGCTGAACGGGATTCCAAGCATCTCCAGATAACCCTGGAGCTGCCCGCTCTCGCCGGGGGCGCCGTGCTGCATTACATATACATAGTCGAACTTCACTTTTTCGCCGAGCACGCTCACGCTGAAATCGGTCTTGTCGATTTCGGGACGGGAACCTTCCGGGAAAGTGACCTTCATGGCGTTCTTTTTCTTGCAGGCGACAAGCTGCCAGCGGCCGAAGCGCGCGAAAATCTCGTAAATGTCGTACTTGTAGCCGTCTATGTTGGATGCGGTGAATTCGCCGCTGCGGCAGGCGACCTCCCATTCGGAGGAATCGGACCCGTAAATGACTGCGATGGACTTGTACATTTTATTCGAAATAATATTCTTCCTGGGTTTCGGTTGTTTCGGTGGCGTCACCCTCCTCGCTGCCGGTGCAGCTGAGGTCCAGCGACATGCCGGCCGGGGCGACGAACTTGTCCTCTTCGCTCACGCCTACGGTGCCGTCCTTGAGGCATTTCTTCATCCAGATGCCCCAGATGGGGAGCGCCATGTTGGAGCCTCCTCCGAGCGCCAGGCTGTTGAAGTGCACCTGCCTGTCCTCGCCGCCCACCCATACGCCGGCCGTGATGGAGGGCGTATATCCGATGAACCAGCCGTCGGAGTTGTCGTTGGTGGTGCCCGTCTTGCCGCCGATATCGCCCTTGAGCCCATATACGGAGCGCAGGCGAGAACCGGTGCCGTTGTTGACCACGCCGGCCATGAGGTTCTCCATGAGATAGGCGGTGCGCTCGCCTATGGCCTCCCTCTTGTGGCCCACGAATTCGGAGATGACGTTGCCGTCGGAATCCTCTATGCGGGTGACGTACATCGGGGTGATGTAAACGCCCTTGGACGGGAAGGTGTTGTAGGCGGCCACCATTTCGTAGGGATTGAGGTCCGCCGGGCCCACGCACAGCGCATATACTTCGTCAAGGTGGCTGTGTATGCCCATCTTGCGCATCATCTCCGCCATCGCGTGCGGGCCGAACTGCTTCATGAGGTAGGCGGATATGTTGTTGGAGGAATGGGTGAGCCCCCATTTGAGCGTGACGGTCTTGCCTATCCACTCCTCCTTGTCGGTGGAACGCGGGGTCCATTCGCTGCCGTCCCCGGCGAGGAAGCTCTGCGGCACGCAGACGGTACGGTCGCAGGGGGACATGCCCTCCTGCATGGCGAGCGTATAAAGGAAGGGCTTTATGGTGGACCCCACCTGCCGCTTGCCCTGGGAGGCGTTGTCGTACTTGAAATAGCGGTGGTTGGGGCCGCCCACGTAGGCTCTCACGTATCCCGTGCCGGGCTCCATTGCCACGAAACCGCAGCGCAGGATTCCCTTATAGTAGCGTATGCTGTCGTCGGGAGTCATGGTGGTGTCGATGTAACCATTTTTGTTCCAGGCGAATACGCGCATTTTTACAGGCTTGTCGAACTGCGCCAGTATCTCTTCGTCCGACTTGCCTTCACGGTGCTGCAGGCGGTAGCGGTCCGACCAGCGCCGGCCGTTGCGCATGATGCGCTCCACCGTGGCGTCGTCGGTGTCGCTGGCGAACGGCGGATGCTTCTTGTATTTGAGCTCGCGGTCGAAGGTTTTCTGCAGGTTGCCGCCGAGCCACTCGGCCACGGCCTCCTCCGCGTATTTCTGCATGTTGTAATTGATGGTGGTGTAGATGCGGAGGCCGTCGCGGTCGAGGTCGTAGGGCTCGCCGTTCGCCTTCTTGTTCTTGGAAAGCCAGCCGTAGATTTCATCGTCGCGCCAGCGGAGCGAATCGTAGGCGTAATCCTCCGCGAACTGGTAGTCCGCCCGGCGGGGCTTCCTGGCGCTCATGTCCCTGCGCAGCATGTCCCGGAAATAGGGCGCGATGCCGGCGTTGTGGTCCTGCACCATGTAGTCCAGGGTGATGGGGATGGCCTGGATGGAATCCAGCTGGTTCTTCGGAATGTAATTGTTCTGGGCCATGCGCTTGAGCACGAAGTTGCGGCGCACGAGAGCCTTGTCGGGGTTGAGCGCGGGGTTGTAGCGGGTGGGCTTGTTGACCATGCCGATGAGCGTGGCCGCCTCCTCCACCGTGACCTCCGAGGGCAGCTTCGCGAAGAAGGTCTCGCTGGCGGCGCGTATGCCGTACGCCGAAGAGCCGAAGAACACTGAATTCAGGTACATGTCCAGGATTTCGTCCTTGGTGTAGTTGCGCTCCAGCTTGACGGCCGTTATCCACTCCTTGAGTTTGGTCCAGACGACCACGACCTGCCTCCACCCGGGAATCTTGCTGTTGACCTCGCGCCTGGGATAAAGGCTTTTGGCCAGCTGCTGGGTGATGGTGGACCCGCCTCCCTGGCTGCTGTCGCGCATGAGCAGGGTCTTGAAGAACACGCGGGCCAGGCCCTTGGTGTCGATGCCGGAATGCTTGTAGAAGCGGGCGTCCTCGGCAGCTACGGTGGCCTGCACCAGATACGGGGAGAGTTCGTCGTAGTTTACGAAAGTGCGGTTTTCTATGTGGAAGGTGGACAGCACCTCGCCCTCCGCGGCGATGACCTGCGTGGCGAGCTTGCTTTCCGGATGCTCCAGCTCTTCGAAGGACGGAATCCTGGCGAAAAGAGCCACTAACAGGAGCAGAAGGAGCAGCACGGCGAAGGGCGCCGTGATGATGATCCAGAACCACTTTATAATTTTCTTGCGTGTCGTTTCTTTCATATTATCCACAAAAATAAGTATTTTTTCACTAATTTTTGAAAATTTGAGAGTTTGTGATTTACTTTGCAGACTGAAGTTGCATATATAGGTACGACATGAGCGCAGATTTAGTAATCGTCGAGTCCCCGGCCAAGGCCCGGACCATACAGAAATTTCTCGGGGAAGGCTACACGGTGAAACCCAGTTACGGCCACATCCGGGACCTGCAGGAAAAGCAGTTGGGCATAGACGTGGAGAACGGCTTCAAGCCCGAATACATAATACCCGACAACAAGAAGAAAGTGGTGGCCGAGCTCCGGAAACTGTCCGAAAGCGCCCCCGTCGTCTGGCTCGCTTCCGATGAAGACCGCGAGGGGGAGGCCATTTCATGGCACCTCGCGGACGTGCTCGGGCTGGACAAGTCCAAGACAAGGCGCATCGTCTTCCACGAAATTACCAGGGACGCGATACTCAACGCCGTGAAAAGCCCCAGGGCCCTGGACATGAACCTCGTGGACGCGCAGCAGGCGCGCCGCGTGCTGGACCGCCTCGTAGGCTTCGAGCTCTCCCCCATCCTCTGGAAGAAAATCAACCGCGGGCTCTCCGCCGGCCGCGTGCAGAGCGTGGCGCTTCGCCTCGTGGTGGACAGGGAGCGCGAAATCATGGCCTTCAAGCCGGAAGGATACTACCATGTGGAAGGCAGCTTCACCCTCGGCGGAACGGTGGCCAAGGGCGTGCTCAACAAGAGCTTCAAGAGCCTTGGGGATGCGCGCAGGTTCCTGCAGGACAGCGCGGGAGCCGTTTACTGCGTGGCTACGGTCGAAAAGAAGGAAGGCGTGCGCTATCCGGCGTCTCCCTTCACCACCTCCACCCTGCAGCAGGAAGCGTCCCGCAAGCTGCATCTTCCCGTAAGCGTCACCATGCGTGTGGCGCAGAGCCTGTACGAACGCGGCCTCATCACCTACATGCGTACCGACTCCACCAACCTCTCCACGCTCGCGCTCGGCTCGGCCAAAAAATACATTGCCGCGCAGTTCGGCCCCGAATATTCCCATCCCAGACAGTACAAGACGCACTCCAAAGGCGCACAGGAGGCACATGAAGCCATACGCCCGACCTTCATTGAAAACACCTCCATCGACGGCACCGTGCAGGAGCAGAAGCTCTACAACCTCATCTGGAAGCGCACCGTCGCATCCCAGATGTCGGAGGCCAGGGTGATGAACACCGGCATCACCATAAAGAGCGACAAGCGCCCCGAAACCTTCTCCATAGAGGCTTCGCAGATACTCTTCGACGGTTTCCTCAAGCTTTACATCGAGGGTACCGACGACGATTCCGCCTCGGCCGACGAGGCGGGGCTGATTCTCCCCGAAGTGGCGGAGGGCGAGATCATCAAGGCCGGCACCATAAAGGCCGAATGCAAATTCACCAAAGCCCCGCAGCGCTATTCCGAGGCCACCCTGGTAAAGAAGCTGGAAGAGCTGGGCATAGGCCGTCCGAGCACCTACGCCCCCACCATCACCACCCTCACCACGGGGCGCGGATACATCACCCGCGGCAACAAGGAGGGCCAGAAGGTGCAGGTAACCAACCTCACCCTCAGGGGGCTGGGCATAAGCGAATCCGTCAAGACCGAAACCATAGGCGAGGAGAAGGGCAAGCTCCTGCCGCAGGAGGTCGGAATCATCGTAACCGACTATCTGGTGGCCCATTTCCCGGAAATCCTGGACTACGACTTCACCGCGAACGTGGAGAAGGACTTCGACAAGATAGCCGAAGGGGCCCTGGAGTGGACGGGAGTGATTTCGGAGTTCTACACCCCGTTCCACAAGTCCGTGGAGACCGACCTCCACGACGGGCAGTACAGCCATGTGGAGCGCGCCATCGGCACGGACCCCTCCACCGGGGAGCCTCTGGTGGCACGATACGGGCAGTACGGGGCATACATCCAGAAGGGCGAGGGCGAAAACAGGCAGTACGCCAGCCTGGCCAGCGGCCAGCTCATCGAGACGATCACCCTGCCGGAGGCGCTCAAGCTTTTCGAACTGCCCCGCACCGTGGGCGAGTACGAGGGCCTGGACATCGTGGCCACCAAGGGAAGGTACGGCCCATATCTCAAATGGAACGGGCAGAACTACTCCCTCCCCAAGGGCAAGGACCCGCTCAAGGTCACCCTTGAGGAATGTACCGAAATAATCGCATCCATGAAGGACAAGCCGGCCGCGGGTGCCGTGCTGGCCGAATTCGCCGGCTCCGGCATACAGGTGCTCAACGGCCGCTACGGCCCCTACCTCAAGCATGACGGCAACAACTACCGCCTGCCCGCAGGCACGGACCCCGCCGCCCTCACCGAAGCGGATTGCAGGAAAATAATCGCGGAAGGCAGCCCGACCTCCGGGGCGCGCAGGTCACCCAGACGTTATCCCAAGAAAAAATAATACATTCAAGCCATGAAGTACCAGTTGGACGACATAGACAGGAAGATACTCTACTTCCTCATCGAAGACGCCAGGAAACCCTACCTCGAAATTGCCAGGGAATGCGGCATTTCCGGCGCAGCCATCCATCAGAGGGTGCACAAACTGCAGCAGAACGGAGTCATCACCGGCTCCCGCCTGCTGGTGCAGCCTTCCGCCATCGGGCTCGATGTGTGCGCGTTCGTGAGCATCGTGGTAACCGAATCCAACAAGATTCCGGAGGTTATCGCCGCTCTCAAGAAAATCCCGGAAGTGGTCGAATGCCACTTTGTTACCGGAAAGGCCACAATGCTCGTGAAGATTTACTGCCTGGACAACAACCATCTCATGGAGGTGCTCTTGGACTCCATCCAGAAGCTTCCCTACATCCAGTCCACCGACACCATGCTCTCGCTCGAAGAGGCTTTCGAGCGCCAGGTGTGGGTGAAGGATTTCAAGAAGACCAGCTTCAACAGCGGAACGGACGCCGCCGGCGAAGCCGAAAAGAAGGCCAAGAAATCAAAGGCCAAGAAACAGCTCCGCTAGCGCCAGGTCTTCGGAAGTGGTGATTTTTATGTTGCGCCTCTCTCCTTCGATGTAGGAGAGGGGTATTTTTTGCGCCTTTGCCACGGAGGCGTCGTCCGTGAACTCCGTCCTGTAGCCCTGCTCCCTGTAGGCCGCCCTGATGCACTCGCTCCAGAAGACCTGCGGCGTCTGCGCGGCCACCACGAAAGCGCGGTCCGGGTCGGGCCCCTCCGGGTTTTTGTTCTTGAGGGTGTCGCACACGGGCACTACCGGGATGACGGCGGGCACGCTTTCCGCGAGGTCGAAGGCCTTCCTTGCCAGGCCGGCGGAACACAGGGGGCGCACCCCGTCATGGATGGCCACCAGCGCGCCGTCCGGCACCCTTGCGAGGGCGTTCTGCACCGAATGGAAGCGGGTTATGCCGCCCGCCACGATCATTTGGGGAACGTTGAGCGCATGCGCGGAGCAGAGTTCCTTCCAGCGGGACACATGCGCGGACGGAAGCACCGTTATGAACCTGGCGTCCGGACAGGCCTGCCGGAAGCGCTCTATGGTGCGCTGGAGTATGGGAACCCCGCCGAGCGGGAGAAACTGCTTGGGCACATCCGCACCCATCCTGCTGCCGCTGCCTCCGGCAACCACGATGACATATTTGCTTCTGGAGCTGGACATATAGTAAAGATACTACATTTTCCCGGAATTGACATGCTTTTCCTAAAAAATCATTAAATTTGTATGATTTATACTAACAACGGAACATGGCATTTTCTTTCCTGAACCAAGAACTGGCAATAGACCTGGGCACAGCCAATACAGTCATCTACCAGAATGACGAAATAGTACTGGACGAGCCCAGCATAGTGGCTATAGACAACAACTCCGGCAAATGCATAGCCATAGGCCAGCAGGCCAAGCTCATGCACGAGCGCAGCAATCCCGGCATCAAGACCATCAGGCCCCTGCGCGACGGCGTGATAGCCGACTTCAACGCCGCAGAAATGATGATACGCGGCTTCATCAAGCAGGTGAACAGCAAGCGCCGCAGCCTCTTCACCCCCAACCTCAAAATCGTGGTCGGCATCCCCTCCGGGTCCACGGAAGTGGAAATCAGGGCTGTGCGCGACTCCACGGAGCACGCCGGAGGGCGCGACGTCTATCTGGTCTATGAGCCCATGGCGGCGGCGCTGGGCATAGGGCTCGAGGTGCTCGCCCCCAAGGGCAGCATGGTCGTGGACATAGGCGGCGGCACCACCGAAATCGCCGTCATCTCCCTCGGAGGCCTGGTGCTGCAGGACAGCATCCGCACCGCGGGCGACGTGTTCACGTCCGACATCCAGTATTACCTCCGCCAGCAGCACAACATCAAGGTCGGCGAAATCACCGCCGAAAAAATCAAGATCGCCGTGGGAGCCGTTATTCCGGATTTGGACGTCGCCCCGGAGCCTTACGTGGTGCGCGGGCCAAACCTCATGACCGCCCATCCCGTAGAGGCCACCATCACCCATGAGGAAATCGCCCACTGCCTGGACAAGTCCATCGCCAAGATAGAAACCAGCATACTCCACGTGCTGGAGCTCACCCCGCCGGAACTCTATGCCGACATAGTCGAGAACGGAATATTTCTCAGCGGCGGAGGCGCCCTCCTGAGGGGTCTCGACAAGCGCCTTACGGACAAGGTGAACATCAAGTTCCATGTGGCTGAAGACCCGCTGCACGCCGTGGCACGCGGCACCTGCATGGCCCTCAAAGACGTAGAACACTATCCTTTCCTTATGCGTTAGCATGCCGGGAAAGGGGCATAACCGGATTCTGAATGCGGCGGTCTTCATCTTGTTGGAGGTTGCCGCCATTCTTTGTCTCGGGGCCACCAGGAGCCTTCAGAACATCTGGATAAACCGCGCCACGCACCGCGTCCTCGCGGCCCTGTGGGGCGGCGGAGAAAAGATACGCAGCTATTTCTCCCTGCGGGAGCAGAACCGCGCCCTTTCCGAAGAAAACGCCCGCATGTCCGAGGCCCTCGTCAAGCTCACGGGGGGAAATCCCGCCCGGGCCGACACCATACGCGGCAGGTACGCCTACACCCCGGCCGCCATCGTGAAGATGAGCCGCAATTCCCTCCACAACTACATCATCCTGGACAAAGGCCGGGCGGACGGAGTGAAGCCGCACAGCGGCATAATCTGCGCGAACGGCGTGGTGGGGATAGTGGATGCCGTGGACGAGAACTTCTGCTACGGGCTCACCCTGCAGAACGTGCTGGTGAGCGTGAGCGCCAGGATAGGGCGCGACGGCACCGTGGCCCCCATGGTCTGGAGCGGCACCCGCAGCAACCTGGCCCTGCTCAAGGATCTCCCGGCCCACCTGGACGTGCCGCCCGGGGACACCGTCTGGACGAGCGGCTTCTCCAACATCTACCCTCCGGGCATACCCGTCGGCCTCACCGGCAGGACCCACGTGGCGGACGGCTCCGTAAATGAGACGGAGGTGGAACTTTTCCTGGACTTCAGCGCGCTGCGCTTCGTGAGCATAGTGGAGAACCTGGACCGCGCGCAGATAGAGAGGCTTGAAGGAGGGGCCGGGCAGCAGAGATGAAATCCCGCTACTGGCTGTTTTACATCGCCATCGCCGCCCTTCAGGTCCTGCTCGGGAACTTCCTCAACCTGGGGCAGTATGTCACGCTGTGCCTGCTGCCGCTGCTGATTGTCAGCCTTCCCCTGGGCTACAGCGCCATCCTTTCGATGGCAATCGCCTTCGCCACCGCCATGGCCACCGATTTCCTGACGCACGGAATACTCGGCCTCAGCGCCGTGGCGCTGCTTCCGGTGGCGTTCATGCGCAGATGGATTGCCGGCGCCGTTTTCGGCGGGGAGACTCTCTCGCGCGGCGATGAAATCTCCCGGCAGAAACAGGGCACGCTGAAGATGTCCCTTGCCATCCTCATCGCCACCGCCGTCTATTTCGCCGTTTTCGTGTGGGTGGACGCCGCGGGCACGCGCAGCTTCGGGTTCAACCTCATCCGCTGGCTGGCTTCCACGGTTGCAAGCACAATCGTGGAGATTCCGCTGTCCGGCCTCATAAGCAGCGAGGAGGAAGGCAGATGGAAGTAAACAACCGTTCACGCATACTTGTGATAGGGCTGTGGGTGGTGGTCGCCATACTGCTGGGCAGACTGTTCCAAATCCAGATAGTCGATAGCAGCTACAAGCGGGACGCCACCAACAACTCCATGGTCTATGAGACCGTCTATCCTCCCCGCGGCCTCATCTACGACCGCAACGGACAGGTGCTGGTGGGCAACAAGGTATGCTACGACATCCTGGTGACGCCGCGCGAGGTGGAGGCTTTCGACACCCTCGCCCTGGCGGAAGTGCTCGGGGTGGATACCTCGTATGTGAAGGAGCGCATGGAATACTACCGGAAATACCGCTCCCGCATCGGCTACCAGACGCTCACCTTCGCAAAGCAGCTGCCGGTCGAGCGCTATGCGCGTTTCGCCGAGACGCAGTATGAGTATCCGGGCTTCCGCGGACAGGTGAGAAGCGTCCGGGAATATCCCTACAACGCCGGAGGCAACCTCCTGGGCTACGTGAACGAGGTGGACGCCGACGAGATAAAGGCGGAACCGGAGGCGTACAGGAGCGGGGACTACATAGGAAAAACCGGGCTGGAGGCCATCAAGGAAAAGGAGCTGCGCGGCTCGAAAGGCTACCACATCTACCTGAGGGATTCACGCAACAGGAGGCAGGACGCCTACGCCGGAGGGGAGTACGACAAGGCCGCCGTGCCGGGCAACGACATAACCGCCACCATCGACGCCCCGCTGCAGCAGTACGGGCAGGAGCTCATGACGGGAAAGAAGGGCAGCCTCATAGCGATAGAACCCTCCTCCGGGGAAATCCTGGCCATGGTGTCCAGCCCGGGCATCAGCGTGGACGAGCTGGCCGACATAGGAAAGAACTACGGCCGCCTCATCATGGACCCGAACAAACCCATGTTCAACCGCACCGTGCAGGCTTCCTACCCGCCGGGCTCGGTGTTCAAGCTCGTCAACGGGCTCATAGGCCTCCAGGAAGGGGTGCTGCAGCCACATTACGAATACTCCTGCTCGCAGGGCTATTACTATACCAAGACCAGAAAGCTCGGGTGCCACAACCACCGTTCCCCCATCAACCTCACCCAGGCGGTGATGATGAGCTGCAACGCGTACTTCTGCTACGTGCTCCGCAACATACTCGAGAACGGCAGATACGCGGACGTGGACGAAGCCTTCGACAAGTGGCGCGAGTACGTGCTGAGCTTCGGCTTCGGGGAGAAGCTGGGCAGCGACTTCCCGGCCGAGCTGGGCGGCAACATCCCCACTTCCAAGTTCTACGACAAGCACTACGGCAAAGGCCGCTGGCGGTTCAGCAACGTGGTCTCGCTCTCCATAGGACAGGGCGAAATCGGCGCCACCCCGCTGCAGATAGCCAACCTCGCCGCCATCGTGGCCAACCGCGGCTGGTACAGGATACCGCACATCGTGAGGGACTCCACCGGACGCTTCAACGAAAAGCACTACACCATGGTGGACACCTCGCAGTTCTCCAAGGTGATACCGGGCATGTGGCTGGCGGTCAACGGAGGATGGGGCAACGGCGGCACCGCCAGCATAGCCCACGTGGACGGACTGGACATCTGCGGAAAGACCGGCACGGCGCAGAATCCGCACGGGGCGGACAACTCCGTATTCATTTGCTTCGCCCCCCGGGAGAATCCCAGGATTGCCGTGGCGGGCTACGTGGAAGGGGCAGGATGGGGCGGTTCCTACGCCGCTCCCATAGCCTCGCTGCTGGTGGAAAAGTATCTCACCGGGGAAATTTCCCGCCCCGAACTGGAGGAAAGGATGATTCAGACGCATTTCATAAATGAGTGAACTCGGGGACAGGGGCCTGCGCAAGACAGTGGACTGGCGGCTGGTGATCTATTACCTGCTGCTGGTGTTCTTCGGGTGGCTTAACATCTATGCGTCAATCCATTCCAGCGAGCCCTCCAGCATTTTCGACTGGGGCTGCCGCAGCGGGAAGCAGTTCGTATGGATGCTTTCGGCCTTCGGACTGGCCGCCGTCATAATGTTCGTCATAAATCCCAACCTTTGGGAAGTCATTTCCGCGCCGGCCTACTTCGTGGTGGTGCTGCTGCTGGTGGCCGTGATATTCCTCGGCAGCGAAGTGAAGGGTTCGCACTCGTGGTTCCAGTTCGGCCCGGTAAGTTTCCAGCCCGCCGAGATTTCCAAGATAACCACCTCGCTGCTGCTGGCCGCCGTGATGAGCAGGGCCAACTTCTCCTTCGGCAACAGGCGGGATTTCCTCAAGACTGCCGCCATCGTGGGCGTGCCCATGCTCATAATAGTGGCCGAGAGCGAAACCGGTTCCGCCCTGGTTTACGTGGGATTCCTGTTCGCGCTGTTCCGCGAAGGGCTTTCCGGATGGTTCCTCATAATCATCCTGGCCGCCATCATCCTGTTCATACTCACGCTCAAGACTTCCGTATGGGTGTCCCTGGCGGTGCTCGCCGCGGCGGCTGGGACAGGCCTGTGGGTGATGCTGCGCTCCTTCAGGCCGCATTCCCGGGAGAGGAGGACGGCCATACGCCTTCTGCTGGCCGGCCTGGCCGCGGGCGTGCTGCTCGTATTCAGCACCCGGGTGGTCTTCGACAACGTGCTGGCCGACCATCAGCGAAAGCGCATCGAAGTGCTCCTGGGCATGAAGGAAGATCCGTCCGGGGTGGGCTACAACGTGCGGCAGAGCATGATAGCCATAGGTTCGGGCGGGCTTTTCGGCAAAGGCTTCCTGCACGGCACGCAGACCACCTACGGCTTCGTCCCCGAGCAGAGCACCGACTTCATCTTCTGCACCATAGGCGAGGAGTGGGGCTTCCTGGGATGCCTGGGGGTGATACTCCTCTACGGCCTGCTGATTACGCGCATAATCCAGGACGCCGAAAAGAGCCGGGGCGCCTTCACCCGCATATACGGGTACTGCCTCGCAAGCTGTCTGTTCATGCATTTGTTCATAAACATAGGGATGACCATAGGCCTCATGCCGGTCATCGGCATCCCGCTGCCTTTCATAAGTTACGGGGGGTCCTCGCTTTGGGCGTTCACGGTGATGCTGTTCCTGTTCATAGCCCTTGACAGGCAGGAAAAGAAATACTTCTGAAAATAATTGCTAACTTTGCGTCCAATACGCATAAAAAAACAAAACCTAAACACAATGAAAATCATAGGAACAGGAAGCTCGCTTCCTTCCAGGCAAGTTACAAATGAGGATCTATCCAAGTTCCTGGACACCAGCGACGAATGGATATTCCAGCGCACGGGAATCCGTTCCCGCCACGTCATAAGCACCGAATCTCTCGAGGACATGGCCGCGGATGCCGTGAACAAGGCCCTTGACATGGCCGGCATGAAAGCCGCCGACATCGACCTGTGCATCTGCTCCAACGTCGTAAACGAATACATCACTCCGGGTCTCAGCTGCATAATCGCCTGGAAGACAGGCATGAAATGCCCCGGGATAGACATAAACTGCGCATGCCCCGGATGCGTCTATGGAATGGACATGGTGGACAAATACATAAGCAGCGGAAGCGTGAAGAACATAATGCTCGTGGCGGCCGAGGAGCCCTCCCGCATGACGGCATGGACCGACAGGAGCACCTGCGTGCTCTTCGGCGACGGCGCCGCCGCAGCAGTCTGCACCGTGGGCGACAGCTTCATCGGCTCCCGCCTCAGCGCGCAGCCGGATCCCACCAGGATATGGGAGTACCACCTCCTGGAGCCCACCCCCTACATCGACAAGGAAGAACACGCATCGCCCCTGCAGATGAAGGGCCGCGACGTTTTCAAATACGCCGTCCTCGCCTGCATCGACGACATAGAAGCCCTGCTCGAAAAGACGGGTTACAAGCTGGAGGACATCTCCTGCTTCCTCATCCACCAGGCCAACCAAAGGATCGTGGACGCCATACGGGAAAGGCTGGGTGTTCCGGAAGAGAAGTTCCCCACCAACATCGAGGACCACGGCAACGTCTCCTCCGCCTCCTGCCTCATCCTTATGGACGAACTCAACCGCAAAGGCACCTTCAAGAACGGCGACCTGCTGATGTTCAGCGGGTTCGGAGCCGGGCTGCAAAGCGGGGCGGCACTTTTGAAATGGGAAATATAACCAATGCTAAAACCTCTGATATGAAGTACAAGATCGTAGTCCTGGCCAAACAGGTGCCCGACACCCGGAATGTCGGCAAGGACGCAATGACCGCCGAAGGCACAGTCAACAGGGCTGCCCTTCCGGCTATTTTCAACCCGGACGACCTCCTCGCCCTGGAGCAGGCGCTCAGGCTCAAGGAGCAGAATCCCGGTTCCACCGTAGGCGTGCTCACCATGGGTCCCCCGAGGGCCGGTGAAATCATACGCCAGGGTCTTTACCGGGGAGCCGACACCGGCTGGCTCCTCACCGACCGCCTCGCCGCCGGCGCGGACACCCTCGCCACATCGTACATGCTGGCCACCGCCATCCGGAAGATAGGCGGAGTGGATATCGTAATAGGCGGCCGCCAGGCCATCGACGGCGACACCGCCCAGGTAGGCCCCCAGGTGGCCCAGAAACTCGGACTCACACAGGTGACATACGCCGAGGAGATACTTTCCATAAAAGACGGGGTGGCCACCATCCGCCGCCATATAGACGGAGGCGTGGAGACGGTCACGGCTCCGCTGCCCATACTCATCACCATCAACGGCACCGCCAGCCCCTGCAGGCCGTGCAACGCCCGCCTCGTGATGAAATACAAGAGGGCCACATGCCCCATCGAGCGCCCCGCCGAGGACGACGGCTACGGCCATCTCTACGCGCAAAGGCCTTACCTCACGCTCACCCAGTGGAGCGTGGCCGACGTGGACGGAGACCCGCTCCAGTGCGGGCTCGCAGGCTCGCCCACCAAGGTGAAAGCCGTACAGAACATCGTCTTCCAGGCCAAGGAGAGCAAGACGCTCACGGGCGCCGACGCGGACGTGGCCGGGCTCATGAAGGAATTGTTGGACGAAAAAATCATCGGATAGCCATGAACAACGTATTTGTCTATTGCGAAATAGAGGGGACCAAGGTAGCCGAGGTCTCCCAGGAACTTCTCACCAAGGGCCGCAAGCTCGCGGACAGGCTTGGTGTGGAACTCTGCGCCATCGCTGCCGGTGAAGGCATAAAGGGCAATGTGGAACGGCAGATCCTCCCCTACGGGGTGGACAAGCTCTACATATTCGACGCCCCGGGGCTTTTCCCCTACACTTCCGCTCCGCATACGGACATCCTAGTGAACCTCTTCGAGGAAGAGAAACCCCAGATCTGCCTCATGGGCGCCACCGTGATCGGCCGCGACCTAGGTCCCAGGGTTTCCTCCTCCCTCACCAGCGGACTCACCGCCGACTGCACCCAGCTCGAAATCGGAGACTACGACGACGTTAAAACCGGCATGCACTACGAAGACCTCCTGTACCAGATACGTCCTGCGTTCGGAGGCAACATCGTGGCAACCATCGTCAATCCCGAACACCGTCCCCAGATGGCCACCGTGCGCAGCGGCGTCATGCAGAAGAAAGTGCTTGACGAAAACTACAAGGGCGAAGTGATAGTAAAGGACGTCGCGAAGTACGTGCCCGAAGCGGACTATGTGGTGAAGGTCATCGAGCGCCACGTGGAGGAAGCGAAGCACAACCTCAAGGGCGCGAACATCATAGTGTCCGGAGGCTACGGCGTCGGCAGCAAGGAAGGGTTCGACCTCCTCTTCGCGCTCGCGAAGGAACTCCATGCCGAGGTCGGCGCCAGCCGCGCCGCCGTGGACGCGGGGTGGGTTGACCACGACCGCCAGATAGGCCAGACCGGAGTGACGGTGCATCCCAAGGTCTATATCGCATGCGGCATCTCCGGGCAGATACAGCACATCGCAGGCATGAAGGACTCCGGCATCATCATCTCCATAAACACCGACCCCGAGGCGCCCATCAACAAGATCGCCGACTACGTGATCGTGGGAAAGGTGGAGGAAGTGGTGCCCAAGATGATAAAGTACTATAAGGCAGGCAGCAAGTAGAATCCCTTTAACGAATCAGAAAATGGCAAATTACTATACAGACCATCCCGAACTGAAGTTCTACCTGGACAATCCCCTCAACCGGAGGGCGGTGGACCTCAGGGAACATTTCTATGAGGACAAGGACAAGTACGAAGACGCCCCGGTGGACTGCGCGGACGCTCTCGCCAACTACGACAAGGTGCTCGAGATAGCCGGAGACATAGCCGCCAACGTGCTCGCCGCGAATTCCGAGGCCGTCGATCTCGAGGGCCCGCATCTGGAGAACGGGAGGATGATTTACGCCTCCCGCACCTTCGACAACCTCGAAGCGGTGAAGAAGGCGGGACTCACCGGAGTCTCCATGGCGCGCCGTTACGGCGGCCTCAACCTCCCCACCTACGTCTTCTCCATGCTGTCCGAAATCATCTCCGCGGCGGACGCTTCCTTCCAGAACATCTGGAGCCTGCAGTCCTGCGCCGAAACCCTCTACGAATTCGGAAGCGAGGAGCAGAGGCAGCGCTACATCCCCCGCATCTGCAAGGGCGAAACCATGAGCATGGACCTCACCGAACCCGACGCGGGCAGCGACCTCCAGAGGGTGATGCTGAAGGCCACCTTCGACGAGAAGGAGAACTGCTGGAGGCTCAACGGCGTGAAGCGCTTCATCACCAACGGCGATTCCGACGTGCACCTGGTGCTCGCACGCTCCGAAGAAGGCACCACGGACGGCCGCGGCCTGTCCATGTTCATATATGACAAGCGCAACGGAGGGGTTACGGTCCGCCACATCGAGCACAAGCTCGGCATCCACGGCTCCCCCACCTGCGAACTCGTCTTCAAGGATGCGAAGGCGGAGCTCTGCGGCGAAACCCGCCTGGGCCTCATTAAGTATGTGATGGCCCTCATGAACGGCGCCCGCCTGGGCATAGGCGCGCAGAGCGTGGGCCTGAGCCAGGAAGCCTACAACGAAGCCCTCTCCTACGCACGCGAAAGGGCCCAGTTCGGCAAGAAGATCATAGGCTTCCCAGGCGTTTACGAGCTGCTTTCGAACATGAAGGCCAAACTCGACGCAGGCCGTTCCCTGCTCTACAAGACCGCCGCATACGTGGACATCTACAAGGGCATCGAAGACCTTGTCCGCACCGGCAGCCCCCTCACTCCGGAGCTCCGGGCCGAAATGAAGAAGTACTCCCGTCTCGCCGACGCCTTCACCCCCATCTGCAAGGGCATCAACTCGGAATACGCCAACCAGAACGCATACGACGCGATAGGCGTGCACGGCGGATCCGGCTTCATCATGGAATACAAGTGCCAGCGGCTCTACCGCGACGCGCGCATCTTCTCCATCTATGAAGGGACCACCCAGCTGCAGGTCGTAGCGGCGCTGCGCTACATCACCAACGGCACCTACCTGGGCATCATGAAGGAGATGCTGGAAGAGGAAGTGTCCGCGGAAATGGAGCCCCTCAGGGCCCGCATCGCCGCCATGGTGGACAAGTACGCTTCCGCCCTGGAAGCGCAGAAGCAGATCCAGGAGGCGGAGGTGACGGATTTCGCCGGCAGGCATCTGTACGACATGACCGCCAACATCCTCTGCTCCCTCCTCATAGTGGCGGACGCCTCCAGGGCGCCGGAACTCTTCGCGGACAGCGCAAGGGTATATGTGCGCCTGGCGGAAGGCGAAGTGGCGCGCAACGAGGCTTTCCTCGGCAGCGTCACCGCAGAAGAACTCGACAGCTATCGCAAGCAATAAAGCAGAACAATCATGACAGAAAAACACAGAGTAGTCATAACCGGACTCGGCATCATCTCCCCCATCGGCAACGATGTGCCCACCTTCTGGGAAAACCTCAAGAACGGGGTGTGCGGAATAGAGACCATCACCGAATTCGACACCAGCGAACTGCCCGTGCACATCGCCGGCAAAATCAAAGGCTTCGACCCGCTCCAGTACGGCATGGACAAGGCCTTCGTGCGCAAGCAGGGCGTGTTCACGCAGTACGGCGTCGCGGCTGCCTTCCAGGCCATGCAGGATTCCGGGCTGAAGAGCACGGGGGAAGACGCCAACATCGACCCGTTCCGTCTCGGAGTTTACGTGGGCAGCGGCATCGGCGGCTTCGAAATCATGTACCGCGAAATCGCCAAGATGGTGGAGGATCCTTCCGGCAAGTGGATATCCCCGCTCTTCATCCCTTCGATGATAAGCAACATCGCAGCCGGGCACATCGCCATCAAGAACGGCGCCCAGGGCCCCTGCCTTGACATCGTCACCGCATGCGCCACTTCCTCGCACTGTCTCGGCGAAGCCTTCAGGGCTGTCGCGGGAGGCCATGCCGACGCCATCATCACCGGCGGGTGCGAATACGCCACCATCCCGGTCGGCATCGTCGGTTTCGCAAACGCCAAGGCGCTTACCAGGGAGACCAACCCAAAATACGCGTCGCTCCCGTTCAACGCCAACAGGGGCGGTTTCGTAATGGGGGACGGAGGCGCAATCCTCATACTCGAGAGCATGGAGCACGCGCTTGCGCGCGGGGCGAAGATATACGGCGAGATAGTGGGCTACGGCAACACCTGCGACGCCTACCACTCCACGGCCCCCAGGCCCGAAGGCACCACGCAGGCGCACTGCATCCGCGAATGCCTCGACGAAGCGGGTTACGACCCGGAGAAGGACTGCCTCTACATCAACGCCCACGGCACGGGCACCCATCTCAACGACGCCTCCGAGACCGCGGCCTACAAACTGGCCCTCGGGGACAACGCCTACAAGGCGCATATCACTTCCATAAAGAGCATGACCGGACACATGTTCGGCGCGGCGGGCGCGGCCGAGGCCATCGCCACCCTGCTTTCCCTGCAGGAAGGCGTCGTCACCCCGACCATCAACCTCGACGCACCCGACCCGGAATGCGATCTGGACTACACCCCCAACAAGGCGGTGAAGGCTCCCGTCACCCTGGGAATCTCCGACTCCCTCGGCTTCGGCGGCCACAACGCCTGCGTTGCCTTCCGTCAATTCAAACAGTAAACTATATGGATCTCTTAAAAGGAAAAGTAGCGCTCGTCACCGGAGCGTCCAGGGGCATAGGCAAGGCCATCGCCCTCAGGTTCGCCTCCGAAGGGGCCGACATCGCGTTCACCGACCTCAAGGTGAACCCTGACACCGTAAAGGAAATCGAGGCGCTCGGCCGCAAGGTCAAGGCTTACGAAAGCAACGCCGCCGATTTCGAGGACACCAGCAAGGTGGTGGACACGATCGTGGCCGACTTCGGCAGGATCGACATCCTCGTCAACAACGCCGGCATCACCAAGGACGGACTCATGCTCCGCATGACCGAACAGCAGTGGGACGCCGTACTCACAGTCAACCTCAAGTCCGCCTTCAACTACATCCACGCGGTCGTTCCCGTGATGATGCGCCAGAGAAGCGGCTCCATCATCGGGATGTCCTCCGTAGTGGGCATACACGGCAACGCCGGACAGTGCAACTACGCATCCAGCAAGGCCGGCATGATAGCCCTGCACAAGAGCATAGCCCAGGAGATGGGTCCCAAGGGAATACGCGCCAACTGCATCGCTCCCGGATTCATCATCACCGACATGACCGCCGCCCTTCCGGAAGAGGTGCGCCAGGAGTGGAACAAGAAGATACCCCTCCGCCGCGGCGGCACTCCGGAAGACATCGCCTCCGTGGCTCTCTTCCTCGCCAGCGATCTCGCCGGATACGTAAGCGGACAGGTAATTCCCGTGGACGGGGCAATGATGTGCTAGCCATGAACAGGGAAGAACTTCAGACCATACTCCCCCACAGGGCCCCGATGCTGCTCGTCGATGAGTCCGTGAAAGTCTCGGACGACGTAGTTGAATCCTCCTATACCATCCCGGACGACCCGTGGTTCACCCGCGGACATTTCCCGGGCTATCCCGTGGTTCCGGGCGTAATCCTCTGTGAGATAATGGCCCAGGGCAGCGTGCTGCTCATTCCCAGCGAGATGCTGGTGCACAACCTCGCCATGTACGGCGGGCTGGACAACGTAAAGTTCAGGAATTCGGTGTTCCCCGGCGACAAGGTCTGCGTCCGTTCGCGCACGACCGTGCTCCGTCCCCCGCTCGTGGAGGTGGAGGCCGAGGCCAAGGTGAACGGCAAGCTCTGCTGCAAGGGCACCCTGAAATTCATGCTGGTGCCCAAGGACAAGCTGGGACTTAAATAAAGGCTGCCCTGTCAGCCTCCATGGCCGCTTCCACTTCGTCCGGCGAAGCCGGCAGGCGGGTGCCTCCGGTGCGCCGCGCACCGTCTTCCGTGACGAGCACGTCGTCTTCGATGCGTATGCCGCCGAAGTCGAGATAGCCTTCCTCAAGGGCCGCGTAGTTTACGTGGCCCTTGTCCGTACCGTTCTTCTTCCACAGGGCGATGAGGTCCGGAATGAAATAGATGCCGGGTTCGTCGGTGATGACGTTGCCGGGGACCAGACGGCGCGCCATGCGCAGGCTCCCGAGGCCGAGCTGGGCGCTGCGCTTCTGGTCGGGGTCGTAGCCCACGAGGTCTTCGCCGAGGTCTTCCATGTCATGCACGTCCAGGCCCATGTTGTGGCCGAGGCCGTGAGGCATGAACAGGCCGGCTATGCCCAGGGAGAGCATGTCGTCCAGGTCTCCTTTGACCAGGGAGAGCTGCCGCAGGTTGTCGAGCATGTGCCTGCATGCGGCCAGATGCACGTCGCGGTACTGCACGCCGGGCCTGATGAGGCTGAAGGCCAGCTCGTGGCACTCGTAAACGGTCTGGTAGATGTCCCTCTGCCTGGGAGTGTATTTGCCGCCGGTCGGATAGGTGCGGGTGAAGTCGGATGCGTAGTGCGAATTGCCCTCGGCTCCGGCGTCGATGACCATGAGCTTGCCGGGAACTATGGTGTTTGCGTGCCCGTGGTTGTGGAAGACCTCGCCGTGCTGGGTGAGGATGGTGGCGAAGCTGACGCCCCAGCCCCCGGAGAGGGTGACGCCTTCCATTTCGCCGACGATTTCCTGCTCGACGCGTCCCACGCGTATGCCCTTGCGGGCGACGGTGTGCATCTGCTGGCCGAGCACTCCCGCCGCGTCCAGCTCGGCAATTTCCTCCGGCTGCTTTACGAGCCGCATCTTGATGACGGCCTTTATGAGGGCCTCGGAGGGGGAGCCTGTCCCCAGGCTCTGGAGCTTGAGGGTGTTGTAGTAGCGGCTGGGAGGAACGGTGTGTATGGGGCGCCCCTTCACCAGCGCGGAGCTTACCACCAGGTCCAGTTTGGAATATGGGGCGGTTTCGGAAATCCCCACTTCGGCGGCCTGCGTGGCCACCGACGGCTGGGGCCCCATCCAGATGATGTCGTCTATGCCCACGTCGTCCGCGAAAATCGTCTGGGAACCTGTTTCCAGATCCAGCACGGCGGCGAAACGGGGTTCGTCGATGCCGAAATAATAGAGCCAGGTGCTGTCCTGACGGAATTTGTAGCAGTTGTCCTTGTATTGGGCGGGGGCTTCGACGTTGCCGATGAAGACGGCGATGCCCTTCTCGCCGTCCATGAGTTCCAGGAGCCTGCGCCTCCTGGCGACGTAAATATCTTTGCTGAACATAGTTCACAAATTTAAGAAATAAGTTGGAAATTAGTTACCTTTGCGGCGCGATGATAAAAAATGTGATTTTCGATTTCGGAAACGTCCTCCTGGACTGGGATCCCCACTTCCTGTACGACAAGTATTTCAAGGACCGCTCCGAGTGCGACTATTTCCTCACCCACATAATGACGCGCCAGTGGAACGACGACGGCGACATAGGCACCCCCATGAATGAGGTGGCCGCCAAATGGGCCGCGCGCTATCCGGAATACGCCGGCGCCTTCTACTACTACATAGAGGAATTCCCCAGGACCGTGCGCAGCGAGGTTCCAGGCATGTACGAGCTCATCTGCGGCCTTAAAGCCAGGGGCCTGCATGTATGGGGGCTCAGCAACTGGTCGTGGGAGACCTTCAGCAAGGTGCTGCCGCAGTACCGCATCTTCTCGCTGCTGGAAGGCATGGTCGTAAGCGGGCAGGAGCATACCCTGAAGCCCGGACCGGAAATCTACAGGATACTGCTGGACAGGTATTCCCTGAAAGCGGAAGAATGCGTTTTCACCGACGATTCGCAGCGGAACGTGGACGGAGCGGAAGCCGTAGGCATCAAGGGCATCCTTTTCCGAAATGCGGAGCAGCTCGCCGCAGAACTGGAACCCCTGCTGGAAAATTAAACGTTTTCAAGTTTCGCAATTGCGAAACAACCTCTTTCGGAGCCTGGAAGGCGACAAAGTCCTTCCCCGTGGGGAAGGATTTAGGAAGGGGGATATGGAAAAATAAAGAGTGCGGGGGCCTTTGCCTCTGAAAAACTGCCTTGCGAGCTGGCAGGACGGTGAAAAGGACTTGCGAAAGTTGATTTAAACGTTTATAATACCTCAAATCCGCACAATCCTCCGCATATTTGCGGAATGGATACAAGGATACGGAAATTGAAACTCCGGGACGCGCTGCTCGCAATCGCCGACCTCGCGATGCCCCGGGTGTGCGTGGTGTGCGGACGGAACCTGCTGCTGCGGGAAAGGCATATCTGCCTGGAGTGCGAGGCGGATCTGCCCCTGACCCGCTTCTCCTCCCAGCGGGACAACCCCATGGCCCTCGCCTTCAATTCGGCGATACAGGAGGAAGCGGGAGACTGTTACGAAGCATTCAGCTACGCGGACAGCCTTATCTTTTATTCGGGCAGTTCCCCCTACAAGAACATTCCGCGCCGGCTCAAGTACGGCCGCGATTTCGGCGAGGGAGCGCACTTCGCCCGCATGCTCGGGCGGGACATGGCCTCTTCCCCGCTGTTCGCCGACGTGGATGCGTTGATTCCGGTTCCACTCCACAGGGCCCGCAGATGGCGGCGAGGTTACAACCAGGCGGAGGTGATAGCGCGCGCGATGGCGGAAGAACTGGGCGTGCCGGTTTGCACCGGGCTTGTCCGGAGGGTGCGCAAGACCAAAACCCAGACAAAACTGCACAGGGGGGAGCGCTATGCAAACGTGCGCTCCGCCTTCGTGGCCGACTGCCGCCCGCTCGGCGCGGTCCGTCATCTGGTGCTGGTCGATGACGTATTTACCACCGGCGCGACCCTGTGCGCCTGCGAAAGGGCCCTGCGCTCCGCCCTCGTGAGCCGCTTCGGCCCGCACGACGGCAGGCTGGTCAGGATTTCCGCGGCCACCCTCGCCTTCGTGGGGCACTGAGGCCGGGGATGCGCCCGGAACGGAAAGCCCCGGAAACGAAAGAAGCCAGCCGAAGCTGACTTCCTGTCGGGAAGACTGGACTCGAACCAGCGACCCCGCGCCCCCCAGACGCGTGCGCTACCAACTGCGCCACTTCCCGTAAGCGGACCGCAAAGATATGAATTTTTTTTTAAATTTGTACAATTAATAACCATTCAGATGAAATTCAAACTTTTCACGGCGGCAATCGCCCTCGCAATCTGCTTCAGCGCAGGAGCCAAGGTCAAGGTAAACATTCACGAAAAGGCCGGGGACCAGCCTGTAATCCCGGCCGAAATCTACGGCCAGTTCGCAGAACATCTCGGAAGATGCATCTACGACGGAATCTGGGTAGGCAAGGACTCCCCCATCCCCAACATCGACGGCTACCGCAAGGATCTTGTGGAAGCCATCCGCGCACTGAAAGTTCCCGTGCTCCGCTGGCCCGGCGGCTGTTTCGCCGACGAATACCACTGGCGTGACGGCATAGGCCCGCAGGAGAGCCGTCCCAGGATGATCAACTCCAACTGGGGAGGCACCGTGGAGGACAACTCCTTCGGCACCCATGAATTCCTCAACTTCTGCGAGATGCTCGGCATAGAGCCCTACATCTCCGGCAACGTCGGCTCCGGCTCGGTGGAAGAGCTCGCCAAATGGGTGGAATACATGACCGCTAAAGACGGCACCGTGGCCGGGCAGCGCAAGGCCAACGGACGCGAAGAGCCGTGGAAGGTGAAATACCTCGGAATAGGTAACGAGAGCTGGGGCTGCGGAGGCTGCATGCGTCCCGAGTATTACGCCGACATATACCGCCGCTACCAGACCTACTGCCGCAACTACGACGGCAACCGCCTGTTCAAGGTGGCCAGCGGCGCCTCCGACTACGATTACAACTGGACCCGCGTGCTCATGAAGGAAGCGGCCGGCAGAATGAATGGCCTCTCCCTCCACTATTATTCAGTAATGAATTGGAATTCAAAGGGTTCCGCTACAAATTTCAGCGAGTCGCAGTACTATGACATACTCGGCAAGGCCGTGGAGGTGGACGAGGTGATCACCAAGCACGAGGCCATCATGGACGAGTTCGACCCCGAAGGCAGGGTGGCCCTCCTGCTCGACGAGTGGGGCACCTGGTGGGAAGTGGAGCCCGGCACCAATCCTGGACACCTCTACCAGCAGAACACCATGCGCGACGCCATGGTGGCGGCACTTTCCCTCAACATCTTCAACGCCCACACCAGGCGCCTCAAGATGGCCAACATCGCCCAGATGGTGAACGTGCTCCAGGCCATGATACTCACAAGGGAGAATGACATCGTGCTCACCCCGACTTATCACGTGTTCCGCATGTTCACGGCCCACCAGAACGCCACCTTCGTCCCGTCGGAGAGCAATGCGCCCGAGGCGTCCGCCCCGAACGGCAAGCCCTACCCCACGGTGAGCAGCAGCGTGTCCCGTTCCGAGTCCGGCGAATACACCATAACGGTGGCCAACACCTCCCTGAAGAAGGGCGAAACCGTTGAATTCTCCTTCGACGCGTTCAAGCCCTCGGAGGTCAGCGGCGAAATTCTCCGCTCCGCTTCCATAGACGACTACAACGACTTCGGCGGCTCCGAAAACAAAGTTGCCCCCGAAGCCTTCGGCGGAGCGAAAGTCAAGGGGGGCAGGATTACCGTCGAACTGCCGGCAGCCTCCATCGTGGCGCTGACGGTCCGTTAGCGGAAGCTAATTGAGCAGTTCCTTCAGTGACTTGTCCACGTAGAACTGCCCGTTTTCGATCATATAGACTGCAGGGCAGGGGGTGTGCACGGCACGCTCGCTGCCTTCTGTTTCAGAGACATACACCTCCGACTGGAAGGCGGGTATGCGCAGCTCCCTGCCGTTGGCGCTCACCTTCAGGGTGGGATAATTCTCCCCGGGCACCACTTCCAGGCCGCAGCCGTCGAAGAGCTGGAGATGCGGCACGAACAGCTGTCCGGTAAGGTCCACCAGCGCCTGGCGGGACGGGAAGCCGAGCTCCTTGCAGAGATAGTCGTTCAGCTCCGTGTTGGTGATGATTCCCGAAGGCCTTTCGCCGCGCGGATTATATACCGCGAGAAAGACGTCCTCGCCGGTGTGGTTGCCGCTGGTGAATCCGATGTGCGTGCGGAGGGTGTAGATGCCGCATATCACGTTCTGCAGGTTCCAGGTGTTGGACACCTGCATGTAGTCCCCCTCCGTGCGGTCCATGCAGGACAGGATGGCGCGCAGTTCGGCGGGCTTGAGGTCGATGCCGGTGTTCTCCTTGAAGATGGAGGGGATGTCTCCGGCCCTGCATTCCTTGAGCAGGTGGCTCATCTTGTAGGAAGACGTGTGGCAGTCCTTTATGCCGACGAACATGGAATCGGCGCCCTTGGTGGCATATTGCCTGTAATTGGCGTCGCCGAGGGTGATTCCCGAATTGCCGTGGTCGGCCAGCACCACGATGGTGGTGTTGCCGTCCTTCTTCGCGAAATCCAGCGCCACCTTGAACGCATTGTCGAACTCCTCGAACTCGGTGAGCGTCTCGACCGGGTCCTTGGAATGTGCGCCGTAGTCCACCTTGCTGCCTTCTATCATGAGGAAGAAGCCGTTGGGATTCTTGTTCAGTATGCCGAGGGCCTTGGCGGTCATCTCGCTCAGCGAGGGCTCGTCGGCGTCGTCACGGTCTATCTCGAAATCCATGATGTCCTCGTTGAAGAGGGCCCACACCTTTTCGCCGTCGAAGGCGCGGAACGCGTCCACGTCGTCCTCGATGAGGGTGGCGCCGGCAGACTTTATGACGCCGCGCATCTCGTCGTCCAGGATGCCGTGGCCGCCGCCGAACATTACGTTGAGGTCCTGGGATGCCATCTGGCGCGCCAGGTCGGAGTATCTGCCGCGCACCGCCCCGTGGGCCGCAGTGGCGGCCGGAGTGGCATGCGGGAATATGGTGGTGACCACTATTCCGGTGGACTTGTTCTTGAGCGTCCTGGCGGCTTCCAGCACGGTTGCGGCGGGCTGATAGGCCTTTTCCGGGTCGGTGGGCAGCACGTCATGCGACGGAGCCGGGTAGATGGAGATGTTGCCCGCCTGCGACGGTACTCCGCAGGTGTAGCCCGACATGCCCGGAGCCGAATCCGGAATGACGGAATTGGAGAGCCTGCTCTGCACGAGGCCGCAGATGTACGGGTCCAGCGCAAGCGGGAGGTCCAGGGTGTCGTGCATATAGCGCTTGTACCAGCGGGTGGCCGCCAGCAGGCTGGTGGAAGTGCCGTCGGAAAGCATGAGAATCACGTTTTTTGAAGGCTTCACCTTTTCCGGCGCGCCGGTGGTGATTTTTTTGGCCGTGCAGCCGCATGCGGCTGCGAGAACGGCAAGATATAAAAGCAGTTTCTTCATTTTATATTGTGTTTTCAGCGCAGAATTTCGTTGAGGATGCTTCCCGCGGCCATCCCGGCGCCTTCGCCGGGGCCCTGTATGAGAAGCGGATAGGGGTGGTAGGCACTGCGGATGATGACGGCGTTCTCGGTGCCCAGGATGCGGAAGGCGGGGTGGCTGCGGGGCACGTTGCGCACCGCGATGGAAGCCCTGTAGCCGAGAGGCCGGAGCGGGTCCTTCTCAAGGATGGCCAGGTAGCGCTGGCGGCACCGGGACCGGGCGGCGGCCTTCTCTTCCGCGTCGAAGCGGGGCTCCAGCTCCCCGAGCTTCCTGTAGAATTCCTCCAGGGGGATGTCCGCTTCCAGCAGTTCGCCCGGCACCGCCGGCTTTATTTCCACGTCGCCCTCCTCCAGCGGCACTCCGGCTTCGCGCGCGAGGATGAGCAGCTTGCGGAGGGCGTCCCTGCCGGAGAGGTCCTGGCGCGGGTCCTTTTCGGTGAGGCCCTTCTCCTGCGCGTTCCGCACGGTTTCGGCGAAGCTTCCGGGATAGCGGGCGTACGAGCTGAGTATCTGGTTGAGGGTGCAGCTCACCACCGCCTCTATGCTGAGTATTTCCTCGCCGGCGTTGGTGCTGCGGGAAATGCCGTCCAGCAGCGGCAGGGCGCTCCCCACCGTGGTTTCATGGCGAACGAAGCAGCCGTTCTCGGCGGCGGCGGCCATGATGGCGGCATATTCCACGTAAGGTACCGCGAGCGAACGGCGGTTGGACGTGACTATGCTGATGCCTTCGCGCAGCAGGCCCTCGAATTCCCTGTATAGCGTTTCGCTGTCGGTAAGATCCAGGAAGATGCTGCGGCGGGGCGCCGCGGCCTTCACGGCGGACACGAACGCAAGCGGGTCGTCCTGCAATCCGGCCGCGGAGAGCGCTTCCCCGGCCTCCGCAGGGTCTATCCCCCCGTTGTCCACCACGAAACGGCGGCTGTCCGCTATGCCCGCTATGCGCAGTATCTTGCCGCTGCGGGCGGCTATGGCGGAACTGTTCTGCGAAAGCATTTCCAAGAATGCCCGGCCCACCGCGCCGTAACCGGCGATGTAGAGGTTGATCACGCTCTGCGGCACGGTCTCGAAAAATTCGCGGTGGATTGCACCCAGGGCCTGACGCTCCACACCGAGAGTGACCGACACGCACACGTTGGTGCCGTCGGAGGAAGTGGTGAGCGGCTTCACTCCGGCCTTCCTGAGGCAGTCCTCCACCCTGCGGCACGCGGCCCTGCCGTCCCCGGCGTCTTCCGCGACGAGGCAGATGAGCGACTCCCCGGCGACTTCGTCCCTGGTGCTGGCGACTCCGGTCCAGCCCTTGCCCCCGACGTCCGAGATGAGCGTCCCCGGGCTGTCCGGAGCGAACGTGTCGCGTATTTCTATGGCTATCCCCGCGTCCATGGCGGGCTTGACGGTGGGCGCATAAAGCACCTTGGCGCCATAGGTGGCCATGTCGAGGGCGGCGCGGTAACTCATGGCGGGGACGGTGCGGGCGGACGGCACGTCCTTCGGGTTGGCAGTCATGATGCCCGGCACATCCGTCCATATCTGCAGGCTTTCCGCATGGAGGGCGGCGGCATAGATGGCGGCGCTGAGGTCGGACCCGCCGCGGCCCAGGGTGGTGCGCGCTCCCCCGTAGGTGCTGGCGATGAATCCCGGGGCGACGAATACGGACACCTCGGGCTCCAGCGCTACCTGGGTGGATATATTGTTGTATGTCAGGTCTTTATGGTCTTTAATCACAAGGATGCGGGAGTCCAGCCACTTGGTCATCACGCCGTCGCAGGCAAGTTTGCGGGCGATTATGCGGGTGGAGAATATTTCGCCGAAGGTGACCATCTCCTCCGCCGGGGCGGACGCCATTTCGGCGAAGAGGGCATGGCATTCGTCCTCCGCGTCCTGCCTTTCCGTTCCGGTGAACAGGCGCTTTATTATCTGCAGATGGCGCGCCTTGAGGTCGCGCACGCCTTCCGCAAACTGCAGGGCCAGGCGATCGCCTTCCTCCCCTGCCGGGAGCTCCAGATACTGCTTTTCCGCGAGCCTCGCAAGGGAGAGGAGGGCGTCGGTGCAGCCCTGTATGGCGGAGCATACCAGCACCACCCGCCCCTTTTCCGCGGCTTTGCCGACGATGTCCAGGACGCGCGACATGCTGGTGGCGTTGGCGACCGAGGACCCGCCGAATTTCAGAACTTGAATCATGATTGCAAATATAGTCATATTTCAACTTTCGCAAGCCCCTTTCAGCATCCTGCCAGCTCGCAAAGCAGTTTTTCAGATGAAAAGGCCCTCGCACATTTTTTTCCACGTTACCCCATCCCTAAATCCCTTCCCTCGGGGAAGGGAGTTTGTCGCCTTTCAGGCTCCGAAAGAGGTTGTTTCGCATTTGTGAAACTTAAGTCATATTAATTTTCTATTTTTGCGAAACGAAAAAAACTGAATCATGAAAGTAGCAGTAGTAGGGGCCACGGGGCTCGTAGGGACAAGGATGCTGCAGCTCCTCGAAGAAAAGGATTTCCCGGTGACGGAGCTCCTTCCGGTGGCGTCAGCGAAATCCGTTGGCCGGAAGGTCCTCTTCCGCGGAAAGGAATGGACGGTGATGTCCGCCGACGACGCCATAGCGGCCGGGCCTTCCCTGGCGCTGTTCTCCGCCGGCGGGAGCACCTCCGGGGAGCTCGCCCCGCGCTTTGCCGCCGCCCGCTGCCGCGTGGTGGACAATTCCTCCTTCTGGCGCATGGACCCGTCCAAGAAGCTCGTGGTTCCCGAGATAAACGGCGACGTGCTCACCGCGGACGACTACATAATAGCCAACCCCAACTGTTCCACCATCCAGATGGTGCTGCCCCTGCATCCCGTGCACAGGGAGCTGGGAATCAAACGCATAGTGGTGTCCACCTACCAGAGCGTGACCGGCACCGGCTACAAGGCCATCGCCCAGATGCAGGCCGAACGCGCCGGGCGTAAGCCGGAGGCGCAGGTATATCCCTACCCCATCGACCAGAACATACTCCCGCATATCGATTCCTTCCTCGAAAACGGCTATACCAAAGAGGAAATGAAGATGGTGAACGAGACGAAGAAGATACTGCGGGACGACAGCATAGCCGTAACGGCCACCACCGTGCGGGTGCCGGTGCAGGGCGGCCATTCCGAAAGCATCAACGTCGAGACGCGCAAACCCTTCACCATTGAGCGGATACGCGCTCTCATGGCGTACGAACCCGGCGTGGTGGTGCAGGACGACCCCGCCCGCAACGTCTATCCCATGCCCCTCTACGCCTGGGGCAGGGACGAGGTATTCGTGGGGCGCATCCGGCGCGACTTCACCGTGGAGAACGGCTTCAACTTCTGGTGCGTTTCCGACAACATCCGCAAGGGAGCCGCCACGAACGCCGTGCAGATAGCCCAGCTTCTCGTAAAAAAAGGATTCCTGCCAAATGATTGATCTTCAGCTCTTCAAGGACATGCTGGGTTTCGACTCCACCAGCGGGTCGGAACTGCTCGTGAGCGAATTCCTGCAGCGCAGGATATCCGCCATGTACCCCAGGCCGGAAACGCAGGACTGGCGCCTGGAAGACGGCTCCCACAATCTGCTCTTCAGCTGGGGACGCCCGAAAGTGGTGTTCTGCACCCACATGGACACCGTGCCGCCTTACATCGCCCCGAGAATGGAGGACGGCGTGGTGTGGGGACGCGGGGCATGCGACGCCAAGGGGCAGATCATCTCCATGCTCACCGCCTGCCAGCGGCTTGCGGAAGAGGGGCTGCGGGGCTTCGGCCTGCTCCTGCTCAGCGGCGAGGAAACCGGCTCGTGGGGCGCCAAAGCCTTTGCAAAACTGCCTTTCCAGGCCCCCTATCTCATTGTGGGCGAGCCAACTGAAAACAAAATGGCAAGCGCCTGCAAGGGCACCAAGGCCTTCCAGCTGCACTTCAGCGGAGAGCCTTTCCACAGCGGCTATCCCCAGTACGGGATGAGCGCCGTCGATGCGTTCGTGGATTACGTGAACGCCCTGCGGGAAATACGTTTCGACGAAGATCCCCTGCTGGGGCCCACCACCTGGAACATAGGGAAACTTTCCAGCGACAACCCGCAGAACGTGCTCTCCCCCGCCCTCGACTGCCGGCTGTATTTCCGCACGACCTTCGCCACCGACGCCGCCGTGGCCGCCACGGTAAGGCGGCTGGCCATCGACCGCCACGCAAGCGTAAAGGAAATCGGAGGCGACGCTCCCGCTGAATATTTCACCCTGCCCGGCTTCGAAAGCGCCCCGCTTTCTTTCGGCAGCGACGCCCCGCACCTTGTGAATTTCGAGCACCGCGCCATCTGCGGACCGGGCAGCATACGCTTCGCCCACAGGGACGACGAGCACATCCGCATCTCCGACATCGAGAAGGCCGTGGAGCAGTATATCGCGATGTTCAAGGCGACGGGAGTATGACGAAGGCGGTGTTCTTTGATTTCGATGGAGTGCTCTTCGACACCTCCGCCGGCATTTTCGCAAGTTTCCGGCAGGCTCTCTCGGAAAACGGCCTTGAAGTGCCTCCCGACAGCGTCCTGCACGATTTCATCGGTCCCCCAATATACGTCACGATGCAGACTTACTTCCATCTGGAAGGGGAACGTTTCCGGAAAGTGTACCGGGATTACCGCAAGGCGTACGACGAGGCCAACTATCTCCTCTGCACGCCGGCGGAAGGGATGAGGGAACTGCTTGAATACCTGAAAGAAAGGGGTATAATTTCCGCCGTGGTCTCCTTCAAGGCGCGGCCCATGACCATAAAGATTCTCTCCGCCTTCGGCATGCTGGACCTCTTCACCGGCGGGATAGGCGGGACTGAAGGCGGGGGCACCACGTCCGACAAGAGCGACATCGCGCGCGAGCGCCTGCAAGCCCTCGGCCTGCAGGGCGGGGAGGTGCTGTTCGTAGGCGACCGCAAATACGACATCCAGGCCGCCCACGCCTGCGGCATAAAGTGCGCCGCGGTCACCTGGGGCTTCGGCTCCCTGGAGGAATTCCGCAGGCACGGGGCCGATTTCATAGTGGATTCGCCACGGGACATCAGGGCCCTGTGCGGGACCGGCCCCGACGATTGCATATAAAACCATCCAGCCTTGAAATACTACATCAACAAATCCACCGATCCCTACCGTAACATGGCATTCGACGAATGGTGCCTGGAGAACGGTCCGGACGAACCAGTGTTCTACCTCTGGCGCAACCGGCCGTCGGTGATCGTAGGCCTCAACCAGGCGATATGCAGCGAAGTGAACCTCGACTACCTGCGCGCGCACGGGATACTGCCGGTACGCCGCGTCACGGGGGGCGGCGCCGTTTACCACGACCTGCAGAACATGAACTACACGTTCGCCGGTCCGCTGGGCAGCGTTTCACCCGAATCCTTCGCGGAGGCCCTGCGCTCTCTCGGCCTGGAGGCGGAGCTCACCGGGCGCAACGACATCTTCGTGCAGGGCAGGAAGGTGTCCGGCTACGCGCGCCGGGTGTGGAGGAACCGGGAGATAGTGCACGGCACTTTCATGTACGACGTGGACATAGACACCCTTACGGCGGCCCTCGACGTGCCGGGCTCCAAGCTCGAGCGCAAGGGCATAAAGTCCGTGAGGAGCCGCGTGACCAACGTCAGGGACTTCCTCCTCCCCCGCTTCGGCAGCCTGGACGAAGTGCAGGCCGTCCTGCAGGATTACTTCGCCGCGGGAGACGGGGAGATAACGCTTACCGCGGAGCAGGATGCTGAAATACAGCGAATTGCAGATTTGAAATTCGCTACCGAAGACTGGATTTTCAAGGCTTGAGCGCCCCGGCTTCGCTCTCGAACTCAAGCGGGGCGAAGAATTCCGGGCGGTGGAAATCCGGCCTGGGGGTGTCTATGGGTGCCCAGCTCACGTAGTGGGGCACTGCCAGGCCATCGCCGCACTTGTAGAAATTGGCCCGCGCCCTGAGGCCGCCGAACGACTCCAGGCCGCTTCGCCAAAGCGCCGGTGCGGGAATCTTCACGAGCAGCGACCATTCCCCTTCGGAGGGCCTTTCCGCAAAGGGTTCCGTGCCCAGCGAAGGCTCGGCCTTCACCATCTGCAACACATCCGCGGGAGCGAGTTCGGCGTCGTCGCGCCCCGTCCGGTACGCCAGGTAAAGTGTGCCGACGGGATTCCATTCGAAATTGTAGTAGTGCGGGTCTTCGCTCCGGGGCTGGAAGAAGAACTCCACGCAGGAATCCTTGTACACGAAATTTCCGGGAACGGCCTCCAGGGCCCTTACGCTCTGCTCCTTCACCTTGTATTCCAAAGTGAGGGCGTCGCCGCAGTGCCAGGCAGTGAACGACACGTCGGGCTTGTAAGGAAACTTGTCCGGCCAGTTGAGACAGTCCAGCTTCTGGACTGCGGTCCTGCGGTGGAAAGGAATGGTGAGCATTATCTGAGCAGTTCTTCGAGGTGGATGGAGCCCGCCGTCTTTTCGTCGCGGTACTTAACGATTACGGGACAGTAGAGGTGCACTCCCGAACCGGCGCCCGCGCCGTGTGCGAGGGGCTTGCTGCCGCTTACAACCACGGCTCCGCGCGGGACCACCACGCGCCCGTCCGCCTTGCGGGGCACGAACTTGCCCGTAGTGGCGTCGTAAATAGATGTGGACGAAGTGATTATGACTCCGCTGGCGATAACCGCCCCCTCTTCCACGAGGGTACCCTCGTATATGCCGCAGTGCCCGCCGATGAAAGCGTTGTCCTCCACTATGGTGGGGATCGCCCCGGCGGGTTCGAGCACCCCGCCCAGGTTGGTGGTGGCGGCCACGTGCACGTTCTTGCCCACCTGTGCGCAGGAGGCGATGGTGACATGGGAATCCACCATGGAGCCGGAATCCACGTATGCGCCGACGTTTATGTAGGACGGCGGCATTACTATGGCTCCCGGGGAGACGAACGCCCCGCGCCTCACGGATGAGCCGCCGGGCACCATACGCACCCCGTCGGCCACGCCGAAGCGCCTTTCCGGGAAGGTGTCCTTGTCCACGAACGGACCCATCTGCACCAGCTTGCCGAGCCTGAAGCCCTCAAGGATGACTTCCTTTACCCAGGTGTTCACCTTCCATTCGCCGTCAATCTTTTCGGCGACGCGGATTTCGCCCCTCTCGAGGCCGTCCATTACTTCGTTGAAGCGTTCGAGCGTTATTTCCATAGTTCCGCAAGTGTCTGGTTGATAATTTCTTCCGTCCTGGCCGACGCCGGCGTGAGGGGCAGCCTCAGCACATTCTCCATAAGCCCCAGCCGGAAGCACGCGTACTTGGCCGGAATGGGGTTGCTCTCGATGAAAAGGTTCTTGAAGAGCGGGGATAGGCGGTGGTGCAGCCTGCGCGCCGGGGCGATGTCGTCCTCCAGCAGGGACCTCGTGAGCTTCGCCATTTCGGCGGGAGCGACGTTCGATGCGACGGACACTACGCCCGCGGCTCCCGTGGCCATGAGCGGGAGGGTCTCTTCATCGTTGCCGCTGAGCACCGAAAAGCCGTCGGGAGCGCCGGCGATGACCTCGGAAATCTGCGCATACCTTCCGGACGCCTCCTTTACGGCCACTATGTTGCTCACCTCGCGGGCGAGCCTTAGCGTGGTGGCAGCCTCCATGTTGGCCCCGGTACGCCCCGGCACGTTGTAGATGACCACCGGCCTGGAGGTGGCCGCCGCAACTGCCTTGAAATACCGGTACTGGCCCTCCTGCGTGGGCTTGTTGTAATACGGCACGACGATAAGGAAGGCATCGGGGCCGAAGGGCTCCAGCGCCTTCATGCCGGCGACGGTGGCCTCCAGGGAGTTGGTCCCTCCCCCCACCACGACGGGCCTGCCGCCCGAGTGGGCCCTGGCTATCTTGAGGATTTCCAGCCTTTCCTCCAGCGTGAGGCAGGGAGTTTCGCCGGTGGTGCCGAGCGGAACGAGGAAATCCATTCCGGCGGACACCTGCCTGTCCACGTTTGCGGCGAAGCAGTCGTAATCCACGCTTCCGTCCTTCTTGAACGGGGTGAGCAGGGCGGTGCCGCAGCCTTTGAGGGTCAATGACTTCATATTATGAGATCTTTAAATTCATGGATGCCGGTGAGGCCTTCGGTGAGCAGGGCCGCGGCAACTGCGCCGGCGGCCAGGCCCTCGCGGGAAAAGGCTTCGTGGGTGAAGGTGAGACGGTCGCAGCCGGAGCGGAACTCCACGGTGTGTATGCCCGGAACCTCGCCCTCGCGGAAGGAGGTGATTTCCGGTTCCGTGCCGAGCCCGGCCTCGACTATGCCGCCGAGTATCTTTGCGGTACCGCTCGGGGCGTCCAGCTTGTGGATGTGATGCGTTTCGGTGACGGACGGGGTGTAGCCGTTGCCTTTCAGCACCGCGGAAGCCTTCTCCACCGCGGCGAAAAGGGCTATCACGCCTATGGAGAAGTTGGCCGACCAGATGAGGGGACAGCCGTGCTTTTCAAACTCCGCAAATACCTTGTCCTTGATGTCGTACCAGCCCGTGGTGCCCACCACCGCGGCCTTGAAGTTCGCCGCGATGAAAGGATAATTGGCCCTGAAGGCTGAAGGCGACGTGAAATCTATGCAGATGCATTCGCGGGCGAGCGCCGGGGGCACCGAGCAGATGTCCTCGCTCACCGCCGCGGGCACTATGCCCCTTTCCTTAAGACAGGCCTCCACCATGCGGCCCATTTTGCCATATCCGGAAATTACAACTTTCATATCTGCAAATATAGCAAAAGCCCCTGAAAATATTTATATTTGTATCTGCACTGGACAAACCTAACAACACTCACAAAATGGAAAAATACATTCTCGCCCTCGACCAGGGCACCACATCCTCCCGCGCGATAGTGTTCGACCACGAAGGCTGCATACGCAGCGTGGCCCAGAAAGAATTCACACAGCACTTCCCCCGGCCTGGATGGGTGGAGCACGATCCAATGGAAATCTGGTCGAGCGAGGCGGCCGTCATAGCCGAGGCCATCACCAGGATGGACATCAACGGCAAGGACATCGCCGGCATCGGCATCACCAACCAGAGGGAGACCACCATCGTGTGGGATGCCCGCACCGGCGAGCCGGTTTACAACGCCATCGTATGGCAGGACCGCCGCACCGCGGACTACTGCGAAACCATCGATGCCGGCACGGTAGCCTCCATACGCGAAAAGACCGGCCTCATACTCGACCCGTACTTCTCGGCCACCAAGATACGCTGGATACTGCAGAATGTCCCCGGGGCCAGGGAACGGGCCGAAAGGGGCGAGCTCCGCTTCGGCACGGTGGATACCTGGCTCGTGTGGAACCTCACCCGCGGGGAGGTGCATGTGACGGACGTCTCCAACGCGTCCCGCACCATGCTCTACAACATCCACACCCTCGAGTGGGACAAGGAACTGCTGGAATTCTTCGGCATCCCCGCGAGCATGCTTCCCCGCGTGGCCGCATCTTCCGAAGTATATGGCCACACCAAAACGACGCTGTTCGCACACGAAGTGCCCATCGCCGGCATCGCCGGAGACCAGCAGGCCGCGCTCTTCGGGCAGATGTGCACGAATCCCGGAGACATAAAGAACACCTACGGCACAGGCTGCTTCCTGCTCATGAACACCGGCGGAAAGCCCATCATGAGCGGCAACAACCTCCTCACCACCATCGCCTGGAAGATAGGGGACAAGGTGGATTATGCGCTCGAAGGCTCCATATTCGTCGGCGGCAGCGTGGTGCAGTGGCTTCGGGACGGCCTGGGCGTAATAAAGAGCTCCTCGGAAGTGGAGGAACTCGCGTCGGGCGTGCCGGACAACGGCGGCGTCTATTTCGTGCCGGCGCTCACCGGCCTGGGGGCCCCCTACTGGGACCCGTACGCAAAGGGCACCATCTGCGGCATCACCCGCGGCACCACCGCTGCGCACATAGCCCGCGCCGCGCTGGAAGGGATAGCGTTCCAGACTATGGACATCGCCCGCGCCATGGAGCGCGACGCAGGGGTTACCCTGGGCACCCTGAAGGTGGACGGCGGCGCTTCCCGCAACAACCTGCTCATGCAGTTCCAGGCGGACGTACTGGACACAAGGGTGGTTCGCCCGCTCATCACCGAAACCACGGCTGAAGGCGCAGCCTACCTGGCCGGCCTCGCCACGGGCTACTGGAGCGGCATCGACGAAATCCGACGCTGCTGGAAGGCGGAGAAGGAATTCGACCCGTCCCCCGCCGACGTCAGCGGAGTGAAGGCCGGATGGGAGGACGCCATGAAACGCACCCTTTCCGGAAAAGGCAAAATCAATTAGTTTAAAATATGGAAATTTCTCTTTTCATGAAATGCGTGTTCGAGTTCCTCGGCACACTCGTGCTCGTGCTCTTAGGAGACGGCGTATGCGCAGCCTGCTCGCTCAAAGGCAGCAAGGCCAAGGGCGCAGGATGGATTGTCATTACCCTCGGATGGGGCTTCGCCGTCATGGCCGGCGTGTTCGTCGCAGGGCCCTACAGCGGTGCCCACCTCAATCCGGCCGTCACGCTGGGCCTCGCGCTCGGAGGGCTCTTCCCCTGGAACGCGGTGCTTCCCTACATGGTGGCACAGATGCTGGGCGGCTTCTGCGGAGCAGTGGTCGTATATGCTTTCTACTCAGACCATTATGCCGCCACTGCGGATGAGCCTGACACCATTCTCGGCACTTTCTGCACCATGCCCGCCATAGAGCACAAGACCGTGAACTTCTTCAGCGAATTCGTGGCCACCTTCATGCTGGTCTTCCTCATCATGGCCATCGGCACGCAGGGGAACGCCGCACACGTCGGCTCCGTACCGGCCGGGCTCGGCAGCGTCGGGGCCTTCCCCGTAACTGCGGTCATCATGGCCCTCGGCATGTCCCTCGGAGGCACCACCGGCTATGCCATGAATCCCGCCCGCGACCTTTCCCCCCGCCTGGCGCACGCAATCCTCCCCATCAAGGGCAAGCGCGACAGCGGCTGGGCCTACAGCTGGATTCCCGTCGCCGGCCCGCTCGCAGGGGCCGCCTTCGCAGCGGCAATCTATCTGGTCACATACGGCCTCCTTTAACCAACCGACACTGCAAACTACAACTCTACAACCAATAACTCTAAAAACAAATGAAAAAGAATTACTTTGACCTCACTGGACAGGTGGCAGTCATAACAGGCTGCTCCACCGGACTCGGAGTGCAGATGGCAAAAGCCCTCGCAAACCAGGGCTGCAAGATCGTCGCAATGGCCCGCAGGCAGAATCTCATCGACGAGGTGGCAGCAAGCATAGCCGCCGAATACGGAGTGGAAGCCGTCGGGGTTCCCGTCGATATCACCGACACCGCCCGCGTGCACAATGCAGTCAAGACAGTGATGGACAAATTCGGCCGGATTGACATCCTCATAAACAACGCCGGTACCGGTGCAGTGGCTCCGGCGGAGGAGATTACCGACGAGCAGTTCGAAAACGAAATGCGCATCGACCTCGAAGGCACCTTCAAGATGTCCCGCGAAGTCGTCAACCAGGCCATGATTCCCGCAGGATACGGACGCATCATAAACATAGCCAGCATGTACGGCCTTGTGGGCAACAAGATCGCCGGCTCGGCCCCCTACCATGCAGCGAAGGGCGGAGTCGTGAATCTCACCCGCGCGCTGGCGGCGGAATGGGCCGAAAAAGGCATCAACGTAAATGCCATCTGCCCAGGTTACTTCTACACTCCTCTCACTGTCGAGACGCTCAACAGTGATTTCTTCAAAGCTTACGCGAAGACCATGATCCCCATGAGCCGTTACGGCAACGAAGGGGAACTGGACACCGCCGCCATCTTCCTGGCAAGCCCCGCTTCCAGCTATGTGAACGGCGTCATGCTTCCCGTGGACGGCGGTTACACATGCATGTAACTCAAAAGCAAAAACAAATCTGCTGAATGAAATTCAAATTTTTTCTCCCTGCCATCCTGCTGGCCCTGCTTCCGCTGTCCGCCAGCGCAGGGCTGCGTCTTCCCGGAGCCATGAGCGACGGAATGGTGCTCCAGCAACAGTCCGACGCCTGCATCTGGGGATGGGCCCCGTCCGGCGCCGAAGTCACCCTGAACGCCTCCTGGGGCTGCACCGCCTCCGTAAAAGCCGGAGCCGACGGCACGTGGAAAGCGTACCTCGCCACTCCAGCCGCCGGATATGAAACCCGGACCATCAGCATAAGCTGCGGCGGCGAAACCGTCACGCTCAAGGACATCCTCGTCGGGGAAGTCTGGATGGCCTGCGGGCAGAGCAACATGGAAATGCCCCTGCAGGGCTTCACCAACTGTCCCGTGGAAGGTGCGTGGGAACAGATAACCACCGCCGACCGCTGGAAAGGCAAAATCCACTACATCACCATCCCCATCACGGAAGACGCCTACGAGCCGCGCGACGACGTGCAGGCGAAGTGGCAGCAGCTGGACAGGCAGAGCGCCCCGTTCCTTTCCGCCGCGGCTTACTATTTCAGCAAGATGCTGGTGGAATCGCTCGACGTGCCCGTAGGCATAATCTGCTGCAGCAGAGGCGGTTCGCGCGTGGAGAGCTGGCTCCCCAAGGACATCCTCGACGGATACGGGGAGCCGTCCGACCCTGAAAGCATACGCACGTACCAGCCCGGTTACAAGAGGGCGCTCACCTACTACAACGGCATGCTGTACCCGGTGAGCCGCTATACGGTGAAGGGCTTCCTCTGGTATCAGGGAGAATCCAACGAGGACGTGTGGTGGCAGTACTCCGCCCGCCTGCAGAGGATGGTCGAAGCGTGGAGGGAACTCTTCGCACAGGGAGAACTGCCGTTCTATATCGTGGAGGTCGCCCCCTTCGATTACGGCGGAATCCACGGGTCCCGCCTCAGGGAGCAGCAGTGGAAAGCCGCGGACAGCATTCCCGGCGCGGCGGCGATAAGCACCAACGACCTCGTCTATCCGGACGAAATCCATCAGATCCACCCGCGCAACAAGAAGGATGTCGGCTACCGCCTGGCATGGCTTGCGCTCGGCAAGACCTACGGAGTGTTCTCCACCCCCGCGGACTACCCGCGGTTCAAGTCGCTCAGCGTGGACGGGAACCGCGCCGTCGTGGAAATCGACAACCTCCGCTGGTACGGCTACAACCGCACCTCGGGCATTGAAGGATTCGAGCTGTGCGGGGCGGACGGCATCTTCCATCCGGCGGACGTGGCCGTGGTGAACCAGAAACTTGTGCTCACCAGCCCGGACGTCCCGAATCCGGTGCACGTGAGATACTGCTTCCACGACTTCTGCCCCGGCAACCTCGCCAGCGCGCAGGGCCTGCCCCTTGTCCCCTTCCGTACGGACGACTATGACGACAGATAACAACCCCGCAAATACAAATCCCATGAAAACCAAACATTTGCCAATCGGGCTCTGCCTTATGACAACACTTGCTCTCGCAGGGTGCAGCGGCGGCGGCAGGACGCTTTATGTCGATGCCGGCGTCAGCGCCACCGGAAACGGCTCCAAGGCCAAACCTTTCAAGACCATCGGCGAAGCGGCCGCCATAGCGCGTCCCGGCGACGAGGTTCTCGTATATCCCGGCGTTTACAGGGAATGTGTCGATCCGGAGAACGGCGGCACCCAGGACGCTCCCATAGTGTACCGCAGCGTCGAGCCCCTCGGGGCCGAAATCATCGGCAGCGAGAAAGTGGACAGCTGGGAGAAATACGACGGCGACGTATGGGTGTGCCGTCTCGACAACTCCATTTTCGGGGACTACAACCCCTACACCACCATCATCAAGGGCGACTGGTACTTCGGCCCCACTGTATATCATGCCGGCGAAGTATATCTCAACGACACAAGGATGTACGAGACCACTTCCCTCGAAGAGTGCATCAAGGGAGAGGTCTGGACGGCATCCTGGGAGAGCCCCGAACGCTCCACGTACAAATGGTACACCGAGCAGGACGGCGGCAGCACGGTGATATACGCCAATTTCCAGGGGGCGGACCCGAATGCGGAAAACGTGGAGGTAAACGTGAGGAGACGCTGCTTCTTCCCCTCCAGGACCGGTGTCAACTACATCACGCTCAGCGGCTTCAAGGTCCATAACGCAGCCACCACCTGGGCTCCCCCCGCGGCCTTCCAGGACGGCATGATAGGCCCCCACTGGGCCAAGGGGTGGATCATCGAGGATTGCGAGGTATATAACAGCAAGTGCAGCGGCATCTCGCTCGGCAAATATCTCGACCCCGACAACGAGCACTACTTCACCAACAAGTACGTGAAGAGCCCCACCCAGATGGAGAGGGAGGCCGTGTGCAAGGGCCAGTACCACGGATGGCTGAAAGAGAACATAGGCAGCCACACCGTGCGCCGCTGCCACATCCACCATTGCGAGCAGACCGGCATCGTGGGCCGCCAGGGAGCCGTCTTCAGCGTCATCGAAGACAACCACATCCACAACATCAACAACATGCAGCAGCTGGGCGGTGCGGAAATCGCGGGCATCAAGCTTCACGCCGCCATCGACGTCGTCTTCCGCCGCAACCATATCCACGACTGCACGATGGGCATCTGGTGCGACTGGGAGGCCCAGGGAACCCGCATCACGGGGAACCTGCTCCATGACAACCATCTTCCCGCTGACAACCCGCTTGCCAGGAGCATGATGTCCAACCAGGACATCTTCATAGAGGTAGGGCACGGCCCCACCCTCATCGACAACAACGTCCTGCTTTCCAAATGCTCGATAAGGATGCCTTCCGACGGCATAGGATTCGTGCACAACTTCTGCATGGGCACCATCGCCGACATAGGCAGCGGCACCGCCTTCGTGGTGAAGGGGAACAAGGAGGAGAGGTACACCCCGTACCACATCCCCCACCGCACCGAGGTGATGGGATTCATGTCCATACTCCACGGGGACGACCGCTTCTACAACAACATCTTCATACAGGGATATCCAGTCGAAAAGGCCAACGGCTCGGGCAACATGGGAATGGCCATGCAGGCCGCGAACAATCTCGCCGGCACCTACGTGTTCGACGACTACCCCACCTATGACGAATGGATAGCGCAGTTCCACATGGAGGCTCCGGCCAACATGTTCCTTTGCATGGAACCCCACTTCGGGCATCTTCCCGTATGGGCCGAAGGCAATGCGTACGTAGCCGGCGCCAAGGCGTGGAAGAAGGAGAAGGACAATCTCGTGGTGAACTCTCCGGTGAACGTAGCCCTCGTCGGAAAGGACGACGGCCATCTCTACCTTGAAACCGACGTTTACGACCTGCTCGGCGGCTTCTCGGACAAGCTGGTGGACAGCGACGTGCTCGGAAAGGCCTTCCAGCCCGAACAGCGCTTCGAGAATCCGGACGGCTCCACCATAGTGTTCGATACCGACTACCTTGGGGAAAAGCGCGGAAACACCGTCATTCCCGGACCGTTCGCGAAGGCCGGCAGGGAGTTCAGGGTGCTTTAGGTTACCGCCGAGGGTGTCCAGTTCGAGAAGAAGCGGGTGACCTTCTCCTTGCTGTAGCCCTGCCCTTCCTCGAGGAAGCTTGAGTCCTGGATGTGGAGGACCTTCCCGCCGGAATCGAGCACGACGAACACCGGGAATCCGAAACGCCCCGGGTTGCCCAGCCGCTGCATCATCTTTTCCGTGCGACGCTCCCTTGCCGGGTCGCCCTTGAAGCTCCGGGGAGAATAATCCGTGTGGATATAGACGAAGTTGTCGGAAATCAACTTGCTTATCTCCGCATCTTTGGAGACAAAATCCGCGAACCTCAGGCACCACGGGCACCAGTTCCCGCCAACCTGGCAGACGACGAACTTGCCCTCCGCCTTCGCCGTCTTGAGCGCCTTGTCTATTTGGGCGTTCTGGTCGAGGGTTTCGTCGTAAACTTTCTTCATCCCCTGCTGGCCCGCAGCCGCCAGAGGAAGAAGCAACGCCAGGAGAAAAACGAGCTTTTTCATGTTCGATGTTTTTGCTGAAAGGATAAAGATAGTAAAATTAAATTTCCTTTGATTATCTTTGACGTTTGATCACAGGCGAAATCAAAAACCGCATAGACCAAATCCGGGACGCGTTCCGGACCGGAGGCATCAGCGAGCTGGAGATGCACAAGCTGCGTTCGGCGGCAGCCTGTAGTGCCGGCGGCGGCAACAACTTAAAAAGCGAGCCTGTGAGGTGGAGGCGTCCAAGAAAATGGCAGCGGACAAGAAGGCGTAACGCTTTATTCGGGAATTACCGGGATGGAGGCCTTGAGGTCTTCGTAGAAATCGGCCTGGGCGGTGAGTACATACGGCTTCAGGAACAGGTAGCCTATTCCGAAGGTGAAGATGCAGAGGAAGGCCCAGCCGATGAAGCTCAGATGGAGGCAGAAGAGCTGCCATCTGTGGCCTTTCATCATCTTCATGCTCAGGAGGATGGTTTCTTCGGCGCTGAGTTCCGGACGGTCTTCGAGGATGTAAGGCACCATGGCATAAGAGTAGGCTTTGATTATGCCCGGAACGATGAAGAGCAGGCTCCATAGGAAGATGTACGCAAAGCGCAAGGCGGTCGTGGACATCTTGTGGACGTAATCCTTGAGGGATATCTGGAACATGTTGTCCACTATTTTTCCGTCGCGGGCGACCAGCAGGCGCCTGAATGCGCCAAGAAAACCTACCTCGAGGGGAAGAGTCACCAGGAAGAATCCGACACCGAGCGTGGTGTCGAACGCACCGGTGATGAAAGTAAAGACGAGCGCGGTTATTGCCGCAATGCCCCAGTTGCCCTTCAGGGCCACTCTGGCGACGTTCCTGTATTCTGAATTCGTTTTCATATTAGTGTATTAGTTTATTAGTACACTGCAAAGATATATAACTTTTCCGTAATTGCAAAATTATTTTGCTTTTTTTGCATTCTGTCCGCCCGCCGGGCGGTGGCCAGGGTTGGGTGACCAGCCGCCCGCCGGGAGGGGTAAGATCAATTTCCGGGAAAAACGTTCTTAGTCCCGGTATCGGCAGTGAGGGCGGGAGACCCTTCGCTGCGCTCAGGGTGACAAGCTTGGCGGGGCCTCTCCAAGGCCCGGGAGGCCGGGATGCTTTTACCGTTAGTGTAGATTTATATGTAGTATGGTATGCTTGAAATAAAACAGAGGACGAGATTAGCCCGCCTGCGGCGGCCTTTTCTCGGACTGTCCGGGAGCAATCAAATGGAAGGCGGGCATAAACGCCCGGTTTTGCGCGAGAGGGCCCTTCCTCCCGTGAGCAAGCTCACGGAGGGCGGCCCTCTCACACAAAAAACGCCGCACTTGCGTGCGGCGCCTTCCTTTTGATTGCATAGCGCGGAGAGGACGAGATTCGAACTCGTGATACGGTTGCCCGTATGCAGGTTTAGCAAACCTGTGGTTTCAGCCACTCACCCACCTCTCCGGATTGGGTTTGTGATGCCGAAGCTCTTGTCAAACCGGACTGCAAAGATACAGTAATTTTCGGAATTTCCACAAATTTTTTATCTTTGCGGCGATTATAGTTTGTATTTAAGTTTCGCAAGTGCGAAACAACCTCTTTCGGAGCCGAAAAGGCGACAAACTCCCTTCCCCGAGGGAAGGGATTTAGGGAAGAGGTAACGTAGATAAATAAATGTGCGAGAGCCTTTACACCTGAAAAACTGCCGCCGAAGCATGCAGAACGGTGAAAAGGACTTGCGAAAGTTGAATAGTATATATAGTACAAAAAAGTTCTTACAATGAAAAAGTTTCTATTTCTTTGCGCCGCCGGTGCGGTAATGCTTGCAGGCCTCGTTTCCTGCGGCAAGAGCAGCAATGCAGAAGTCAAGGCCCTCGTGAACAACCGCGGGGATCTTGTCGCCCTGGACGTCAACTATAATGCCCCCGTAAATCCCGAATCCTTCTCCGACAACACCTACAAGATTCCCGGAAGAAAGGTGAGGAGCATCCTCCCCGGCGAACCCGGACACGTGATTGTCGTGATAGCTGGCAACGTCAAGAATATCGAGGCCGACCGGAAGGCCCGCGAAGCCGCCGACGATCCCGGACTCGAGGCCTTCATCCCCGACGTAAGCATTCAGCAGGTGGCCCCTCTCAAGACCAAGGGCAACAAGACTTTCAAGCCCTGGAGCAAACCCATACCCGCCACATCGGCAGGCCGGGCCAACTTCACCATTCCGCAGAACGGCGTGAAATAATAAATGCCGCCAAGTGTCTTACGGAGCATAAATTCCTGAAATACAAGTCAAAGAGCCTCCCTTTAGGAGGCCTTTTTTTCCATATCTGTAAAAATTATTATATTTGCGGTTCAAAACAGTTGTACTAGAAACATGAATCCGACTCTTATAGAGCGTTGCGCGCAATACACACTGCCGCAGGAAGTGAAGGCCAAGGGTATTTATCCGTATTACAGGCCCATCGAGTCAGGACAGGATCCGGTCGTGAGCATGAACGGCAAGAACGTCCTGATGTTCGGTTCCAATTCTTATCTCGGCCTCTCGGACGACCCGCGCCTGAAGGAAGCCGCAATCGCCGCCATCAGGAAATACGGCACCTCCTGTTCCGGCTCCCGCTTTCTCAACGGCACGCTCGACATACACCTCGAACTTGAGGAAAAACTCGCCAAGCTCGTCGGGAAAGACGAGGCCATCACCTACAGCACCGGCTTCCAGACCAACCTGGGCGTGGTAAGCTGCCTCAGCTTCCGCGACAGCTTCATTTTCCTGGACGCCCTCGACCACGCATGCATCATAGACGGCGCGCGGCTGGGCTTCGGCAAAGCCCTGAAGTTCCCTCACAACGACGTGAAGGGTCTCGAGAAGAAGATTCGCCTTGTCCCCAAGAAAGCCCCGAAGCTCATCGTGGTGGACGGCATCTTCTCCATGGAAGGCGACATCGCACCCCTTCCCGAAATCTGCGAACTGGCGGAGAAGTACAACGCCGCCGTGATGGTGGACGACGCCCACGGCTTCGGCGTGATAGGCGAAGGCGGAAGGGGCACGGCCAGCCATTTCGGCCTTACCGACAAGGTGGACCTGATCATGGGCACCTTCAGCAAGAGCTTCGGTTCCCTGGGAGGCTTCATCGCCACCGACAGCACCACCATGAATTTCATAAAGCACAACTCCCGCAGCCTCATCTTCAGCGCGAGCATGCCTCCCGCAAACGTGGCGGCGGTGAGCAAGGCCATCGACATCATGACCGGCGAGCCCGAACGCATACAGCACCTGTGGGACCTCACCAACCACGCACACGCCGAATTCCGCAGCCGCGGCTTCGACATCGGCCACACCCAGAGCCCCATCATACCGCTCTTCGTGCGCGACATGGAAAAATGCCTGACGGCCGTGAAGATGGCCCTTGAAGTGGGCATCTTCATCACCCCGGTAATCCCGCCCGCAGTGCCGGAAGACAGCGTTATCATCCGTTTCGCCCTGATGGCCACCCACAGCATGGAACAGGTGGACGAGGCCATAGAAAAACTCACCGGAATTTTCAAACAACTCGAAATAATCAAATAATATGTTAGGAACAATCATTTACATCGCCGGCATCGTACTCGCAGTACTCGCCGTGCTCGACATTCTCAAAAAGCCCATAGGCAACGGTCCGAAGATTATCTGCTCGCTCGTGGTCCTTCTTACCAGCTGGGTTGGCATCGCCGTCTATTATCTTTATGCCAAGAACCATCTTACCGAGTGGTTCAAGTAAGATAAGATCCATACTTGAAGGGGCTGGCCCGCAAGGCCGGCCTCTTTTGTCTTTTTTTGCTAAATTTGCAAAACATGGCCAAACAACTGGAAGACACCCCGATGCTCAGGCAGTACTTCGCCACGAAGGCGATGCACCCGGAAGCAATTTTGCTGTACCGGGTGGGCGACTTCTATGAAGCATACGGCGAGGACGCCGTGCTGGCCAGCAAGATACTGGGACTGGTGCTCACGCACCGTTCCAACGGGGACAAGGGGTCCGTGGAAATGGCCGGGGTGCCTCACCACGCCATCCAGCAGTATCTCCCGAAGCTGGTGCGCGCCGGCTACAAAGTGGCCATCTGCGACCAGCTGGAAGACCCAAAGCTCGCTAAGGGGAAACTGGTGAAGCGCGGCATCACCGAAATACTCACCCCCGGCGTGGCCTTCAGCGACGGCATGCTCGAGCAGAAGGAGCACAACTACCTCTGCGGGCTGGAATTCGACTCCCGGGGTTCCTGCGGCGCCGCGTTCCTGGACGTCTCCACAGGTACCTTCCAGGTGGCCCAGGGCGGCACCGACTACATCGCCACCCTCGTTTCCACCTTCTCTCCAAAGGAGATAGTGGCCCGCCGCGATTACGCCAAACCGCTGAAGGACAGGTACCCGGGCGTTTACATCTCTCCGCTGGACGAGTGGGCCTTCGTGCCGGAGGCGGCGCTGGACAAGCTGCAGAAGCAGCTGGGCACCAGCACGCTGAAAGGCTTCGGAGCCGACTCCTTCCCGCTCGCGCTCACGGCCGCCGGAGCGCTCATCGCCTACCTTGAGCAGACGGAGCACGCGGGCCTCGGGAACATCTGCAGCATCTCCCGCATCGACGAAGGAAAATTCGTCTGGATGGACAGCTTCACCTTCCGCAACCTGGAGCTTATCCACAGCAACTCCGGAAAGGACGGAGTGAGCCTGGCCGACACCATAGACCGCTGCTCCTCGCCCATGGGAGCCCGCCTGCTGCGCCAGTGGCTTGCCATGCCGATAATAGACCGCACCGCACTCGGGGAGCGCTACGACATCGTGGGCTTTTTCGTGGAAAACGGGGAGCTCCTGCGGCAGATACGCCTGCTGATAGGGAACGTGGGCGACCTGGAACGCATCATTTCCCGCGCCGCCACCGGACGCATACTCCCCAGGGAGATGCTGCAGCTGGGGCGTTCGCTTGCGCAGATGCGGCCGGTGAAGGAACTCTGCGTGAATTCGCCGGACTGCCCGAAGGCGCTCGCAAAGCTCCTGCGCGGCATGAAGGACTGCGACAGGCTGCAGCGGAGGATACACGGCACCCTGGCGGAGAATCCGGCCGTGCAGATAGGCAAGGGCGAGGTCATCGCCCGCGGCGTGGACAAGGCCCTGGACGAGCTGCGCGGGTTGTCGGAAGGCGGCAAGGATTATCTCCGGCACATACAGGAAAGGGAGGCCGAACGCACCGGCATAGGCTCCCTCAAGATAGGCTACAACAACGTGTTCGGCTACTACATCGAGGTTCGCAATTCCGCGAAGGACATGGTGCCGCCGGAATGGCACCGCAAGCAGACCCTGGTGAACGCCGAACGCTACATCACGGAAGAACTGAAGGAGTACGAAGAGAAGATACTGACGGCCGAAGACAGCATCTACCGCATGGAGAGCGATATATACGCCGCCCTCGTGGCCGAGGTGCAGCAGGGCATACGCGACATTCAGGCCAACTGCCGCATAATCGCATCGCTCGACGTGCTCCAGGGCTTCGCCACCCAGGCGGCGGAACGCTCCTACTGCCGGCCCGTGGTGGACGGCGGCACCGTGCTGGACATAAAGGAAGGCCGCCATCCCGTCATCGAGACTTTGATGCCCCCGGGGGAGGAATATGTGCCCAACGACGTGCACATGGACTCCTCCGGCACCCAGATAATGATTCTCACGGGTCCCAACATGGCCGGAAAGTCCGCGCTGCTTCGCCAGACCGCGCTCATTGTGCTGATGGCCCAGGCCGGCTCGTTCGTGCCCGCCAGGGAGGCCCGCTTCGGATACTTCGACAAAATCTTCACCCGCGTCGGAGCCACCGACAACATCTCCCGCGGCGAGTCCACCTTCATGGTGGAGATGCTGGAAACCAGCATGATAATGCACAATCTTTCGCAGCGCTCCCTGGTGCTCCTGGACGAGATAGGCCGCGGCACCTCCACCTACGACGGCATGAGCATCGCCCGAGCCCTGGTGGAATACATACACAGGTACGGCAAGGGGGCCAAGACTCTGTTCGCCACCCACTACCACGAACTGAACGACCTTGAAGAGCAGTACCCGAGGGTGAAAAACTTCCACATCGCCGTGAAGGAGGTGGGGCACGACGTGATTTTCCTCCGCAAACTGGAGCCGGGAGGGGTGTCCCACAGTTTCGGCATACACGTAGCCCGCATGGCCGGAATGCCCAGGGAGATTGTGGAGAGCGCCGAGCAGACGCTCCACGAGCTGGAACTGCGCGAAAACAGCGCCCGCACGCTCGCCAGGCACGGAGACCTGCACGACGACGGGAGCCTGCAGCTGAACCTCTTCCAGCTGGACGACCCGACGCTCAGCGCAATACGCGCGCAGCTCGAAGATGCCGACCTCAACAACATGACCCCGCTGCAGGCGTTCGACCTCCTGCGGGAAATGAAGAAAACCCTGAACCTATGAAGAGAGCCCTCATAATAGTCTATTACTGGCCTCCCACCGGAGGCTCCGGGGTGCAACGCTGGGTGAAATTCAGCAAGTACATGCCCGGAATGGGATGGCAGCCCGTAGTCTATACTCCCGAGAACCCGGAACAGCTCGCGGTTGACGGGAGTCTCCTTTCGGAAGTGCCTCCGGAAGCGGAAGTCATAAAGACGCACATCAGCGAGCCTTACGCCGCCGCCAGGAAAATCATGGGCAGGGGCTCCGGGGAGAAGGGGTCGGGCCTCAACCCGGTGAACGGGCAGAAAAAGAGTTTCAAGCAGAAGCTGGCGCTGTTCATAAGGGGGAATTTCTTCATTCCCGACCCGCGCGTCAGCTGGGTGCGCCCCTCCGTCAGATACCTGAAGGAATACCTGAAGGAGCATCCGGTGGACGTGATAGTCACCTCCGGCCCCCCGCAGAGCATGCATCTCATAGGCCTGGGGCTTCACAAGGCCACCGGCATACCCTGGGTTGCGGATTTCCGGGACCCCTGGACCAAAATGTACTATTTCAAGCATCTGGGACTCAGCGCTCCGGCCCGGCGCAGGCACGAAAGGCTGGAGCAGGCCGTGCTGGACGGGTGCGACGCGGTGGTGAGCGTGACTCCCATGGTACAGGCGGACTTCCGGGCCGCCACGGAAACCCCCGTCCATCTGATATGCAACGGATACGACGGCGACGACTTCGCATCCGGGCCGCCCCGGCGCACCGACGGCAAATTCCGCATAGTGCATACGGGGCTCTTCGCCTCGGACGGCAACCCCGTGGCGCTGTGGAAGGCCATCGCGGCCCTTCCCTTCAGGGAGCAGACCGAAATCCGCCTCGCCGGCAAGGTGGACCCCGAAATCCTGGAGGCCATACGGGCCGAGGGGCTGGAGGGCAATCTGGTAAATCTCGGATATCTTTCCCACGAAGAGGCGGTGGCGGAACTGCGGGCGGCGGACATGCTCATGCTGCCCCTGCGCCGGGATCCGGAATACCGGAAAGCCTACCCCGGCAAAATATTCGAATATCTGGCCGCCCGCAAGCCGGTACTTGGAATAGGCCAGGAAGACGGCGCATCCGCGCAGCTGCTCAGGAGCGCCGGGGCCGGAGTGATGGCAGACTGGGACAGGCAGGATGAGATGGCGGCGTTCATCGAAGGCGTGCATTCCGGCGCCATAAAGGCGGAAGGCAGGGACATTGACAAATATTCCCGCCGGGAACTTACCCGTGCCATGGTGGAACTTTTCAATAAATTGTCATGAAGAAAAATATTCTCATTTATTTCGGAATAATAATCGGATTCCTGGTGCTGTCGTACGCTTTCGTGCCGGACGTTCTTGATGGTAAAATCGTGAACCAGAGCGACATAAGCGGCTGGAGGGGCATGGTGCAGGAAGCCAGTGAGTGGAACCTCGAGCATCCTGACAACAAGACGGCCTGGTCGGGCTCCATGTTCAGCGGCATGCCCACGGACAGTTTCGTGACACCCGTGGACGGAGACCTGACGCAGCGTGTTTACACTCTGCTGTTTACGGGAAAGCGTCCGGCCGTATATCTGTTCATCTCGCTGGTGGGGGCGTTCCTGCTGCTGCTCGCGTTCGGGGTGAACCCGCTCATCGCGGCGGGCGGAGCCATAGCCTTCACATTCTGCTCCTACAATTTCCAGATAATACAGGTAGGGCACAACACGAAGATGCAGGCCATCGCGTTCATGCCGTGGGCGCTGGCGGCGCTGGTTTTTACCTACCGTTCGAAGAAATTCCCGCGCATGCTGCTCGGCTCCGCCCTCTTCGCACTGGCGGTGAGCATGCAGGTGAAGGCCAACCATCCCCAGATATCCTACTACCTGGCGATAATCGTGGCTTTGTTCGTCATTACGGAATTCATCTACCTGCTGGCAAAGAAGGAGAAGCTGGGACGCTTCTTCATGGCGTCCGGGCTCCTGCTGTGCCTGGGGCTCGTCGGAATAGGCACCAACGCCATCAAGCTCATCCCGACATGGAATTACACCAAGTATTCCATGCGCGGCGGAAAACCCGCCGAGAAGGAGGGGGAAAACGGCACGAAGGGGCTGGACCTGGATTACGCCACCGCCTGGAGCTACGGCTGGGAGGAACTTCCCAACATGATGATTCCGGACTTCAACGGCGGCTCCTCCACCGGGGAGCTCGGCACCTCTTCCGAAACCTACAAGCTGTTCAAGCGCATGGACGGGGTGAACGCGCGCGAAGTCTGCAGGAGTCTCCCCCTGTACTGGGGACCGCAGCCTTTCACGGCCGGGCCTATGTACATGGGCGCCATCACGGTCTTCCTTTTCCTGCTGGGCCTCTTCTGCTACAGGGGCAGGGAGCGCTGGTGGCTGCTGGCCTGCACCGTGCTGGCCATACTGCTCGCGCTGGGCAACCACTTCATGGCGTTCACCAAGCTGGCCGTGGCCGTGCTCCCGCTTTACAACAAGTTCCGCACCGTCTCCATGGCCCTGGTTATCCTGCAGGTTTCCCTGCCGCTGCTGGGCTTCCTCGTGCTGGACAGGCTCGTGAAGGAGGAAATCCCCGCCTCCGAATTCAGGAAAAAAGGCTGGATCGCGCTTGCGCTGAGCGCCGGGTTCTGCCTGCTGGCATGGCTGATTCCGGGGATTGCCGGCGACTTCCACGGCGCCACCGATTCCCAGATGAACAAGTTGGTGGCGGACGCCCTGGCCGCCGACAGGCGCACCCTGCTCCGTCACGACGCCATGGTTTCCTTCATCTATATAGTCCTTTCCTTCGCCCTCGTCTGGTGGGCGTGCACGGCGAAGGAAGCCGCCGCCGGCCGCAGCCGCAGGATGATCGCCGGCTGCGCGGTGGGAGTGCTCGTGCTGGTGAACATGTTCTCCGTCGGCAAGCGCTACCTCAACTCCGGCGATTTCGTCACCCCGCGCGACTTCTACTCCCAGTTCAACAAGCGCCCGGTGGACGAGGCGATACTGCAGGACACGGACCCGTCCTACCGCGTCCTGGACCTTACGGTGAACGTTTTCAACGATTCGCATCCGTCCTACTGGCACAAGAGCATAGGCGGCTACTCCCCCGCCAAGCTGCAGATTTACCAGTCTTATATCGAGAAGCGGCTCTCCGGTGACATAAACGCCTTGCGGAGAGCCCTGCAGAACGTGAGCACCATTGCGGAGGCGGAGGAGGAGGCGCCTTACCTGGAAAGCCTTGCGGCGCTCAACTGCCGCTATATCATCCTGGGCGACGACATTCCCCCCATGCGCTACAGGCACGCGCGCGGGAACGCATGGTTCCGGGACGGCGGCGAGGGCGAGATAAGCCTCGTGCAGTACGCCCCGAACGAGCTGCGCTACCACTACAGTTCCCCGGAGGGCGGCACGGCCGTCTTCAGCGAGGTCTATTATCCCGACGGATGGCGGCTCACGGTGGCCGATTCCGGAGAGGTGCTGCCCATATCGTTGAGCGACGAGGTGCTGCGCAGCGCCGAACTGCCCGCCGGAGAGCATGACCTGGTGATGAGTTACGCCCCGTCTTCCTACGTGACGGGCAGGAAAGTTTCACTCTCCTGCTCCATCCTCATAATACTCCTCACGCTCGGGGCGGTCGCCACGATGCTGTTCTCCGCCAAAAAGGAAGAGGCCTGATGGAAGTCAGAGCGAAGAAATCCCTCGGGCAGCATTTCCTGACGGACCAGGAAGTGGCCCGCCGCATCGTCGCCTCGCTGAGCGGCAGCACCCCCGGCGTGCTTGAGATAGGCCCCGGAACGGGAGTGCTGACGCAGTATCTGGTGCAGCGCGAAGGCATGGACCTCCGGCTCGTGGAGCTCGACGGAGAGTCGGTGGACTACCTGCTCACCCATTTCAACGGCATGCAAGGACGGCTCTATCAGGCTGATTATCTTAAACTTGATATTCACCGGCTGTTCCCGGGGCAATATTCCGTAATAGGCAATTTCCCCTACAATATCTCCTCGCAGATATTCTTCAAGATACTGGATGACCGCGACCGCATTCCCGAGGTGGTGTGCATGGTGCAGAAAGAGGTCGCCGAGCGCATAGCGGAGGCTCCCGGCAGCAAGACCTACGGCATATTGAGCGTGCTGCTGCAGGCATGGTACGACATAGAATATCTCTTCACCGTGGAACCGGGGGCATTCGCGCCGCCGCCGAAGGTGCGCAGCGCCGTCATCCGCCTCCGCCGGAATACACGCACCGAGCTGGCAGTCCAGGCTGGGGAGTTCCGGTTGTGGAGGCTCTCCCAAAATTTCCCGCCGGAACAAGCGGAAGCTCCCCGGCCTGGGGCGGGGCAGAATCTGACCGTTCCGGAGGCCTTGTTCCGCAAGGTGGTCAAGACAGCCTTCGGACAGCGCCGCAAAACCCTTCGCAACGCCCTCAAGAGTATTCTTCCTGAAGATTACGACCTGTCCGACCCGGTGCTCCAGCTGCGCGCGGAGAGGCTCGGGGTCGATGATTTCATAGCCCTTACTGCAAGGATTTACTGCTGAAAGCCCAGATAATCGCCTGTTCGAAGGTTTCGCCGGGTTTCAGCACCGTGGAAGGATAGTCCGGATGGTTCGGGCTGTCCGGGAAGTGCTGGCATTCCAGAGCCACGAAATCGTAATCGTGGTACACATGGGCGTTCTTGCCCTCGGGACAGCCGTTCAGCCAGTTGGCCGTATAGACCTGTATGCCGGGCTGGGTGGTGACCATCCTGAGCACGCGGCCGGACTTTTCCGAGTACAGCTCCGCCGCCTCGCGCAGCTGCCCTTCCACATGGTCGTCTATCACCCAGCAGTTGTCGTATCCCTTGCCGTATTTAAGCGCCGGGAAATCGGCCTTGATGTCCCGCCCTATGGGCTTGGGGTTCACGAAATCCATGGGAGTGCCGGCCACCGGTTCGGAATCCCCCAGCGGGATGAGACTCTCGGACGTGGGCAGCCATTCGGAGGCGTTCAGGCGGAGGATGTGGTGCAGCGCGGTGCCCGAACCTTCCCCGTCCAGATTGAAATAGGCGTGGTTGGTAAGGTTTATTACGGTGGGGGCGTCCGTCTGCGCCGTGAAGGTGAGGCGGAGCTCATTTTCCTCGCTCCACTCGTAGCGCGCCACGACCTTCAGGTTGCCCGGATATCCGGCTTCCCCGTCCTCCGAAAAATACATGAACTCCACGGCAAAACCGTCTATCCTGCTGTCCCACACCTGGTTCTGGAAGCCCTTGGGCCCGCCGTGCAGATGGTTGGGGCCGTTGTTCACGGGGAGAGTATATTCCTTGCCGTCCAGCGAGAACCTGCCCAGGGCGATGCGGTTGGCGAACCTCCCGGGGCATTTCCCGGCGCAGGGGCCGTCCGCCAGGTAGCTTTCCGGCGTGGGATATCCCAGCGTGACGTCGGCGAGCCGGCCGTCCCTGTCCGGCACGTTCAGTTCCACTATCGCCGCGCCGAGGCTGCCCAGGGCCACGCTGGCCCCGGATGCATTGGTTATGGTGTACTTGAAGATGTCTTTTCCCAGGGCATGGCCCCAGAGTTCCTTGGTGATTTTCATGGTATTGCGTTTTTGGTTTATACTGCTACGGGGGCTTTTATGGCCGGCCACGGGTCGTAGCCCGAAAGTTCGAAGTCTGATGCGCGGAAGTCGAACACGCTCCTGACGTCGGGATTGAGGCGCATGGTCGGGAGCGGACGCGGCTCGCGGGTGAGCTGGAGGTCCACCTGGTCGAAATGGTTGAGGTAGATGTGGGTGTCGCCCGTGGTGTGGATGAATTCGCCCGGAGCCAGCCCGCACTCCTGTGCTATCATCATGGTGAGCAGCGAGTAGGAGGCGATGTTGAAGGGCACGCCCAGGAAGGTGTCCGCGCTGCGCTGGTAGAGCTGGCAGCTGAGGCGGCCGTCCGCCACATAGAACTGGAAGAGGCAGTGGCACGGGGGAAGCGCCATCATGTCCACCTCGCCGGGGTTCCATGCGGATACGATGAGGCGGCGGCTGTCCGGATTGCTTTTTATCTGGTCGATGACATTCTTCAGCTGGTCGATGCTGCGCCCGTCCGGAGCGGGCCAGCTGCGCCACTGGTGCCCGTAAACGGGGCCCAGGTTGCCGTCCGCGTCGGCCCATTCGTCCCAGATGTGCACGTTGTTGTCCAGGAGGTATTTTATGTTGGTGTCCCCGGATATGAACCAGAGAAGCTCGTGTATTATGCCCTTGAGGAACACTTTTTTGGTGGTCAGCAGGGGGAAGCCTTCCTGCAGGTCGTAACGGGCCTGATAGCCGAAGATGCTCTGCGTACCCACGCCTGTGCGGTCTTTTTTGACGGTTCCGCGGGTGCGTATTTCCCGCAGCATGTCCAGATATTGTTTCATGATTCACAAATTTAGTTAATTTTGTCTATATTTGACTCAAGTTTCGCATTTGTGAAACAACCTCTTTCGGAGCCTGAAAGGCGACAAAGTCCCTTCCCCGAGGGAAGGGATTTAGGGATGGGGTAACGTGG
>FLNY01001937.1_pt1 | contig 67856 bp, 59 predicted proteins | sample 1140381 | NCBI WGS metagenome assembly FLNY01 (sample SAMEA3878172, study PRJEB12797) | bioreactor metagenome | biome: Moose rumen | place: Sweden | collected 2011-10
AGGGTGAGGAGGCTTCTTGCGAGAACGCTAATCGGAGACAAGAAGAAAAAGCCTGTCACAGAAGTGTATTCACATAAGCAAATACTAGCATACTTGTCAAAATACAAGAAAGTCAAAACAACGGAGAACGGGAAATGGCATTCTTCAAAAAGGCTAAAGGATATAGAGGAATTGTGTGAAGCTATAGGGATATAGTGCTTAAAATTGAGGTTTTTCTAATTGATTGTTTAGACGGATTCGGTTAGTCTGCGTTTCGTATTCTGATACGATTTCACGCTGGAGAGTGATGGAGGGAATGGGGAGTATGACTTCACAAAGATCTTCCCAATCGAATATCTCATGAGCATTTCCATGAAAATGAAAACGTGCATAACGATCAAACACAGGACGACGGAACCACATCATCAAATACTCTGGTAACAACTCTTCATGGTCAACAACCTCAAACACGGTATAAGCCTGCGAAATGATAGCATCGTCATATCCATCGAGCAAAGCAATAGATACCTTGTCGCCATAGCGTGAAGTGACTAGTCCGTATGCAAACTGCCCTCGCTCCACAATCTTATAGGCAGACATATCTGTGCCAATGGTATTAGCAATGGAGGGCATAAACACCTTAGATATGCTCACACCCAACAAGTTCTTAACCTTCAACTCCAGATTACGGACATTCACTTCTCTGATATAGTCGCCTAAACGTTTGTATTCCATATTTCATTCTTTCCAATCCTTTCCAATTCTGCAAACATTGGAAAGAATTACTTTAAAAGTGGTTTGACAGACTCTTCAAAGTTTTCACTTCTTACGTAGCCTCTCTTCACCTTATTAAAAGCGAACTCGTTGATAAGTCCACGATTCACTAATCCCATAATATCACCCTTGGCAGTTGTTGCACTGATAAAGAACTTGCTTTGGATGTCTTTAACAGTGATGACTTCCTTGGGATTGTCAACAAACATTTTGACAATCTGAGCCTGGCGATCGTTAATGTCGCCTAACCGCAGGAAGATGTTTGCTGCCTTCTTTTCCTCCTTCTTGCGCTTCAGATAGCCCTGCAATTGTTTGAACGACAAATCTAACACACGCAGATTATAAGCCACGAAATAACCTATATCATTATTGTCTGCCTCTGTGTACCTAAAAGATTTTTCATACGTCTTCTTCGATTTGGCAATGACACGTGATATTGACATGTATTCAGTCAGCCAATACTTTTGCTTCAACATATACCAATAGAACATGGCACGTGCTGTACGCCCATTTCCATCTGCAAATGGGTGCATGTATGCAATCATGAAATGAATAATGATTCCACGAATGATTGGATGTATAAACACCTTGGGCTTTTCATCGTTGAAGAACCTGCAGAGTCCTTTTACAAAGTCTGGAATTTCCGTGTATGAAGGAGGAAAGTGAACAACCTCATGTGTGATGCCGTTCTCGACAACCACTTCGTCATTGGTACGGAAACGTCCTGCATCCTCCGGGTTTACCAATGTGTGCTCTGTCATCAGTAGGTGAACCTGGAGTAACAAATCAGCAGTCAGCGGGGTGTCTTGGTTTTGCACAACAAACTGAATAGTCCGATAGTTGTTGGCTATCATTTGTTGCGACTTGTCTTTAGGCGTCATTTTCTTACGAAGCATGTCCTTTGCCACCAGACGAGTTGTTGCTGCACCTTCCATCTGGCTGGAGAAAATAGCCTCTTCCATCAGCGAACTGACCAGATACCGTTCTTTGCTGTCATTAGGAATGATAGAGTTTGTGCCCCAGAAACCGCCAAAATTCATATCGAACTCATGGCACATACGTTGCATCTGGTTCGTAATACCAAGCACTAAGCTATATTTAGGCCATACTCTAACCATATTCTTCATTCTATCCGCTTTTACGTAAGTCCACAGTTTTTTTGCAGAACATCCTTTTGGCAGTTTTTTATACTTAACAGTATCCCAATACTCATACTCTTCATTGATTTTATCTACCAATGCAGCAATATCTTCTTGAGGTGGAGTGACCAAGCAGTCAAGCAATTCCTGAGGTTCAATTTTAGGAGAGTTTTCTATTGTACTCATTTTATCTGTTTTATTTTGCCACAAAGATAACAAAAACTTTCCAATCTTGCAAGGATTGGAAAGAATTGAAAGGAAAAAAGCCCATGCTTTTAACTTTATATAACTAATAATTCTTTCCAATCTTCAAAGTGTTGGAAACAATTTGTTGGTTTAAAGGGTTATATTCCAACTTCTCAAAAAGCTCCTTCATTTGGAACCAATTAGGTAAAATATACGTGAGTTCGGTTTTAGAATTATGCAATGAGTCTGCACTTCCCCAAGGCGCAAGCTTGATAGAACAGCAGAAGATTCATGGTAACATTCGTCTGACGCTCTACAAAACGATTGTAGGAAATAGTCTTAGGGAATTCTTTCTTCATGTGTTGGCATATATAACCCAAATAGAATGTCTCTAAATCACGAAAATGGGAAGTATGGAACAAAACGAGAATTGTCATAATTTCACTGTCTGACATCCGTCCCTTGCGGTTGCGGTGATGCTTTCCAGAGTCCTCAATAACATGTTTTTTCAATGCAACATCAAAATATTTACAAAATTCGTCGAATATACAAAAAATTTCTACTATATTTGCAGTATCCACAGGAGTGGTGAATTAATGGTTAAACTTTTGATTTTCACCTTTAAAGTTACTAAAAATTTATCACTCCTACAACTTTTTTAACACTTTTCTTATACCGAACTCACGTTATTTTACAAATGTAGACGTTGCCTTTATAGGTTTTCAATAAAATTATATGCTAGGTGTTATAAAAAATAATCCGTTCCGCATTCTCGGAGCATATTCTGATAGTGGCCTGAGAGACATTATCGCCAACTCTGGAAAGATTAAAGCTTTCTCCAAAGTTGGTCGAGAGGTTACTTTTCCCATAGATAATATTGCAGAATTTGATGAGAAACCAGATAGATCAGAGGCTTCCATCGAATCTTCTCTCGCTATTATTCAATCTGATGTTGACAGACCTAAATATGCTTTATTTTGGTTTAATTCGTCGGGAATTGATTTTGGTACATCTAAGTTGGTTTCTGGTGATATAGCTGGCGCAGTAATTCAATTCATCACAACAATTGAAACTATTGAAGTTGGTCTTATTCAGGAGGTTGTTGGCGACACATCACATCTTCTTTGTTCGCTTGATTTTTTAAAGTATTATTTTGAAACATTTTCTGAGGACAAACAATATTCGCTCGCTATTTCATCTGCTATATCAACAACAACAAGCAATGAACATAAGGCTTTTCTCTCATCATTAAAAAAGGACAGCATTGTAGATGACCTAAAGACGATTTTAGAAGAAGTCGATTCTTTAAAAGACAAATAATTCATAAAACAAAAATATTTCAAACTAATTGTTTTCCAAAATAAAACCACTATCTTTGCATGACAACTCAAAAGCAAAACATCACAACTAACCATATCACTATTTAGTATGATAATTTCAAGACATAATTCTTTCATTTTAGTATTATTAATAATGCTAGTTTTCAATCTGGATGCAAACGCCCAAACTACAGCCAGCGAAAGTATGGTTGCAAGTTGGAAAGCCACATCCGTGCCATACGACATTTCAGAGCCAGGCGAGGAACAAGTGGTGAGATGGGGCGTAGATACAGCTTGGCAATGGTCATGGTGGCCATTGAGAGCCACAAACCACATGCAAGAATGCGTAGGTCTAGGCCGTGTGACCATTACACCTCGTACTTCAGGCACACATACGGCATTAGAGAATGGTCAGACATCTATTTTTGACGACCAATTGAGTTGGCTGGCAAAATCAAAAGTGCAAGATTTATACTTGTTGGCAGGTAACGGCAGTGGCAGTGCCTGGAACATCTCATATCGTACACCTTTCATTGAAGACATAGCTTTAGCGGTACAATATCTTAACGGAAAGGGTTATAACGTTGTGGCAATTTCCCCGTTCAACGAACCCGATTATGGTCCCAACAATGCACCAGACGCTTCAGAACAAGCTGCCGTTGCTCGTCTGATGCATCAACACTCAGTCCTTAAAGACATACCAATAGCAGGTCCAAGTTGCTTGAATCCAGACTATGCCTATTCGTGGTGGAACACCATGAAAAACGACATAGACATCGGTAATACTCATCAATTAGCCGGCACTTTCAACAATTTTGCCGGATTCTACCAAGCTGTGCGTTCTTCAGGCAAGCCATCTGCTGGAGATGAGATGCATAACATAAACGATGCGTTGATTGGCATGCATTATGGAATGAGTGATGGAATATGGTGGTCGGATTTTGGTGGATACACACGTGCCGAACTGGGTCGTGCGAGTTTAGACGGTGCTTGCATTGGCTATGCAGAGAACCGCAATGCATGGACATCCGCAGCAGTATTCAAACGTTACTCAGAAGATCTAGCCGAAGGCTTTTTAGGAACATCCGAACGCCAAGCCGGTGAATCATCATATACATTCATATCGCAAGACCGTCTGGCTTATTACGACGGTTATGGTCCATATTATGAATACACAAAAGACACCAAAGGTGGTAGTGGCTATCAAAACGGTCAAACCAACTCTGAATATGTTATAGAAATTACTTACGGCGAAGATGTTCCAGTTGGTCCGATTTACGGTGATTTCAAGATAGTTAACAAAGCGACTGGTAATTTACTGACCACTTCACAACTAACCAATGGTGGGATAGTTCGTCAAGCAGCATCCAGCACATCGTCATCAGTAAACCAAATATGGAAAATAGCCGCAGTCGATAAAGCAACTACAGGCGACTTTGCATACGTGACCATCCAAAGTGCCAACAATCCGACCTACTATATGGAAGGTCCGAAATATGCTGGCGACAATGGCGCAAAAGTCCAGATGTATGACGGAGGAGGCAACGAATGCGAACGTTGGCATTTACATTACAAAGGCGATGGCTACTATGTAATCACTAACCATGACAGCGGTTTGTCGCTTGAGGGCAGTGCATCCAATTCTTCTGGCAACAAAACCAATGTCGTTCAATGGGCTCGTACCGGTACCGATCGCCAGTTGTGGAAATTAGTTCCTTCGAGTGCGAAAGTAGATAACAATGCCCCAAGTGCCCCAACGGGCCTAAAAACGACATCTCAAAGCGGAAGCGTTTTGCTAACCTGGGATGCCAATACCGAGTCAGACCTATTGGGATACATGATATATCGTTATAATGAATCAGCCGGAATCTGGGAAGCCATAGGACGACAAGTTAAAGAGCCGCAATTCATCGACAACATCTGTCGTAAAGGCAAGGAACTTCGTTACCGAGTACGCGCCGTAGATGAGAGTTGGAATGTAGGAGAAGCGTCAGAGTCGGTTAAATGTTCAACAAGTAGCGATAAATCACTGATAGCCCAATGGAATTTAATAGATGACCTTCAAGACAATAGCGAGAACAAATTCAATGGTGTAAGTAGCGGTGTAGGATTTGCGACAACAGATACACATCACGGTGCTGTGTTTGACGGCACGGACGACTACATAAACCTGCCCTATCATCTGGGAGATATGGATGAAATGACGTTCAGCGCATGGATAAAACCTGGCTCCGCATCTTCTTGGCAACGAGTATTTGATTTTGGCAGAAATACAGAAAACTATATTTTCTTCACCACATCAAACGGCAGTACCGCACGCTTTGAAATATGTAAAGACGGTACAAAGCAAGGTCTGAACGCCACAAAGAACCTTACGACCAGCACTTGGTCGCATATTGTCATAACCATAAGCAAATCACGTGTATGCATATATATAAACGGAGTTCTCAATGCATCAACAAGTGATATTACTTTCCGTCCATCCGATGTAAGGCCAAACCTATCCTACCTAGGTCGTTCGATGTTTGATTCCGACCCATTGTATAAAGGAATAATAGGAGACGTGTGCATATATAATTACGCAGTTGAAGAAGATGCAGTCAAACAGTTGTATTACCACGATCAGGTAGGTTCGGCAGAAGATCTGATTAAGAAACCTATGTATAAAGAGACAAAGAACGAGCTTCAAACTGTTTTGAATAATGTATATGAAGCGATAGAATCAGGAGATGAGACACAAATATCTTCCACCCTTCGCACGCTAACCACAGTCATGACAAAAGCAAAATCATCCGCAACTTCATATTCCCCATTAGGCGAGGTACTCAAATGGTCAAACAAGATGTCGGAAGCATACGTTCAATCAGACACAGAATCACAGTCGGCTTATTCAGAGAATTATGATTACTACTACAACAATTACATAAATGGCGAATACACTAACTCGGAAATATCTAATAAGGTCATTGATGTCAAAACATTTACCAATCAGTATCTGATGTCAGACGCCATGAAAATAGCCAAAGACGATAATCCAATAGACATCACTCACCTATTGGACAACCCCGACTTCACTGATGGATTAAATGGCTGGACATTGACTACCAACGTATCAAGCTATACAGGAGATGTTCAATATGATTGTTTCGAGATATGGAACCACACATTCAATCTCAGCCAGATTCTCTACGGAATGCCAAAAGGTGGCTATCGACTAGACACCCAAGCCTTCTATCGCAACGGAAGCAAAGAAAATTCAGGAAACACAGATGTTTACTCCTTACTCTTCATAAATGAGACAACAGCAACAATAGCTCCGATATCCACAGGTGCCACGACAGCATCCTCATTAGGCGATTGGTACACCTACTCAGGCAGCAAGAAAGTGCCAAACAATATGGAAGCCGCCAGTGCCGCTTTCAACCGTCTTCGCAGATATCGTCCAAGCGAAACCTTAAACACCGTTACCTCAGAATATGATCCTTCATCAGTGGCAACGCTAAAAATAGGAATGAAGAAAACCAAGTCGGTAACAGACGACTGGACAATCATGAACTATTTCCAGCTATATTATCTCGGCAATCCAGAATATACTGGCATTATAGACACTAAAGATTCAGAAGCTGAGCATGATTCAGGGATATATGACATAAGTGGTCGCAGGATATCCGACAATTCGTCCTTGCGAGATGGCTTGCCAACAGGAATTTACGTAGTGAAAGGCAAAAAAATAGTGATTCGGTAACTAAAACAAATGTATTGTTTATAATTACCGATTTGCCAATATATTTGAAACAAGAATGGAAAAGATTTTTCTCCATTCTTGTTTTCTTGTCTTCGTTGACTCCAAATAAAGCAATAGATTTGGGTTGAATGAAGATTTTTTGTATTTTTGTATTTCATACAAATTTATTAGACATGAAAATTCTGGCAATAGGCATGAATTATGCCTCACACAATAAAGAAATGAATGAAACGTTAGTTGTTAAAGAGCCAGTTATATTCACTAAACCAGAGTCGTCAATCTTGCGTGAAGGCAAACCGTTTTTCATTCCCGATTTCGCCGAGCGTTTTGATTACGAGACAGAGTTAGTCGTAAGGATAAGCAAATTAGGCAAGGACGTATCAGAGCGATTTGCCCATCGCTATTATGATGAAGTAAGCATAGGCATCGATTTTACTGCCCGCGATCTTCAGTCACGTCTTCGTCAGGATGGTCTGCCTTGGGATATCTGCAAAGGTTTTGACGGCTCGGCAGCAATTGGACATTTCGTAAAAAAAACCGAATTATTCACGATTAACGGATGTACAAGTGTAGTTCCAGACTACAAGCATTCCAAGACAGGAAACACCCACATAAGTGATGAGTCGTGGCGAAAAGTAATGAGTGACATCCACTTCCATCTCGACATAGACGGCAAGACCGTTCAGGTTGGTCACACCGCCGATATGATATTTGGGGTAGATAGCTTGATATCCTACATCAGCCACTATTTCACTTTGAAGACCGGAGACATAATATTTACAGGTACTCCAATTGGAGTGGGACCGGTTCACGAGGGTCAAGTTCTTCAAGGGTACCTAGGAGACAAAGAAGTTTTAAGATTGAATGTCAGATAATTAGATTTACATACGCCGTTTGCGGTTTGCACTGTCATTAATGTTTTAACATTATGTTCATAGAACAACAAACATTCCAATAGTTTCAATTCATTGCAAAAAGAAATAGAATAACATAATAATGAAAAACATAATATTGACATTACTATTATTCGGTATTACGATGTTGTCGTGGGGCGATGACGGCAATCGTTACGCCACCAATTCTGTATTGTCAACAGGCACATGGGTAAAGATAAGGATATCAGAAGCTGGCGTTTATCAGCTCACAAGCAGTGACCTGCGCTCTATGGGTTTCACCAATATTGACAAAGTGAAACTCTACGGAATGAATATGGAGGTATTGCCAGAAAGCGGTTTGGAAAATCTTCCAGGCGACTTAACTGAGATACCATTATATCGTACTGGCGATAAGGTATTGTTTTATGGACGTGGAACCACTCAATGGACACTATCAAACATAAATGGCAACATTCCCACATTTACTCATTTCAACAATCCATATTCCAACTACACCTACTATCTCCTAACAGAGGGTGACAACCCAAAGGAATTCTCCACTTACGATTACGAAGTGCACAATGCCACACCACAGACATACTTTCCAGAGTATGCCTTAATAGAGAAAGATGAATACAGCTTTTTGAACAGCGGACGTATGTTTTTTGAAAGCTATGATTTCCAAACAGGAAGTAGCAAGAGCTATACCTTGGATTTGCCAGGCATAGAATCGACAAGCAACGTCAGTCTGCTTGTCCAGTTTTGTGCTGCCGGCTCAACAAGTTCCTCCGTTTCCGTCAAATTCAACGGCCAGGATGTGGGTAACATAAACATATCTTCACTCAGTGACTATGAATACGGCAAAGTAGGTAGCGGACGTTTCACCATATCAGGTAACATATCAGAGAATAACACCATCCGCCTTACCCACAACCGCACAAGTGGCATATCCGGTCATTTAGATTACATACGTGCTGGCTATATGAGGTCGATGGATATGTTAGGTTCTTCACTTCTTTTCCGTCCTTTCCAAAGCGGAGATGTATCTTTCCAGCTTTCAGGAGTTACAGAGAACACAGTGGTATGGCGTGTAACCCGTGGATGTGAAATAGAAGGTGTGAATGGAACTACAATTAATGGTGTGATGACAATTCCTTTTACTAGCGACAACAATTCTTCCGTCACATGGAAGAACGAAGAACTAATTGCATTAAATCCGTCATCCAATTTTCCAAAGCCAACAGCAATAGGAAAGATAGCCAACCAAGACCTCCACAGCCTAGGAAACATAGACCTAGTCATAGTTGTTCCTTCCAATGGCCGCCTGATTGGCCAAGCGCAGCGTCTTGCAGAAGCCCACACCGAATACGACGGCATGAGTTGTGTTGTTGTTCGTGCTGAAGAGATATACAATGAATTTTCATGTGGGACTCCAGACGCGACTTCAATCCGTCGATTCATGAAAATGCTCTATGACAATGCCACTTCTCCCCTTAATCGCCCAAGGAATCTCTTACTATTTGGTGATGGTCTATGGGACAATCGTCTCGTCACAGCTTCCACTCGTTCATTCTCAGCAGACGATTACCTTCTATGTTACGAGTCAGAAAATTCTATCAGCCACACCAACAGTTATGTTTTAGAGGATTATTATGTTCTTGTTGACGACAACGCTCCATCTTCTGTCTTATCAGCCCATCCACGCATCGGGATAGGTCGTTTGCCAGTACACTCTGCTATTGAAGCCAAAACTGTCGTTGACAAATTGATAGGATACATTCAGAACAAAGAAGTAGGTTCATGGAAAAACACTATATGCTTTATATGTGATGACGGTAACAATAATATTCACATGCAGGATGGCGAGGCCATCATATCTCAGACCTCGTCATTATATCCCGATTTTAATATAAAACGCATATATCTAGATACATACTATCGAGAGGTGACAGCCACTGGCGACCGCTATCCCGGAGCCAAATCAGACGTAGAAAAACAGATACGCGACGGCGCATTAATAATGAACTATACAGGTCATGGCGGTCCAGGCGGAATGACTCACGAGAAAGTATTTGTACGTGAAGACTTTGAAAGCTGGAATTCTCCGCGACTTCCATTATGGATAACTGCCGCCTGTGACATTTCCCCATTTGACATGAATTCCGCCAATGTAGGAGAAAGTGCCATATTGAATCCCGAAGGAGCAGCCATGGGCTTTCTCGGTACAGCCCGTACTGTATATTCCGATCCGAATCGACAAATCAACCTCCGCTTCATGAAATATGTTCTGAAAAATGACGATTACGGAAGACAACACACAATAGGCGAAGCATTGTCATTGGCCAAGAGCGAACTTATAAGCACCACATCATCAGCCGTTAATCGTGCCCATTACGTTCTGTTGGGCGATCCCGCCATAAAGTTAACATTACCAACATACAAAGTGGTGATAGATGAAATCAACGGAATATCTTCCTCAAGCGAGACTATCGCTTCCGTCACCGCTGGCGAGACAGTCGAAGTAACGGGACATATAGAGAACAGCAGTGGTCTGGTTGCAGATGAATTCACAGGTATGGTATATCCTACTATTCTAGACAACATAGAAACAGTGGTATGCAACAACAACCCTTACGGTGAAAACAACGGAAACGATTCAAAAGAGCCCTATCAATTCAATGCCCGCATGAAAACCCTATATACTATGGTTGATAGTGTGAAGGCAGGACATTTCAGTTTTAAATTTCCTATTCCGCTTGACAACAATTACAGTGGTGAAACAGGGTTGATAAGCCTATATGCATCCATGAGTGACAATAGCATAGAAGCCCATGGCCATAATGAACAATTCAAGATTGTAGGCAGTTCCTCATCAACAGTCAGCGATGACCAAGGTCCTGAAATCACCCCAGTTTATCTCAACACAGAGAGTTTCCAAAGCGGAGATGTAGTCAATGAGAGTCCATTGCTTGTTGCATATTTGAAAGACGAGAACGGCATAAACACCACAGGTAGCGGTATCGGTCACGACATTACGGCCATGATAGACAACAAAGAACAAACCACATACTCACTCAACAGCTATTACACACCTACAATAGGTGATTATCGCAGCGGTAAGGTGGAATTCAGCATACCAGCCCTTGAAGACGGATATCATAATTTGACCATACGAGCATTCGACATATTCAACAACTCTTCTTCGGCAAGCATAGATTTCTATGTTAACAATGGCGAGAAGCCAAAGATATTCTCTCTTCACGTGAATTCTCCTGTTCACGACCAGGCATTATTTACAATAGAAAACGATCGTCCTCAAAGTAACTTGACTGTAAATATAACAGTGTTCGACATAGCCGGGCGTGAGGTATATCAAACTAAAGAGACGAATTTCAGTTCAAGTTCGACCTATACATTCACATGGAATCTGAATGAGAGCGACTCACATCTTGTCCCAGGTGTATATCTTGTTAAAGCTGGCATATCAACTTCAGACGGTCCTCAAAGTACAGAAGCAACCAAGTTCTTTGTCTTGAGATAGAATTTGTCAGGACTGAATGTGAGCAATTGTGATTCGTAACGATTTAGATGGCAAATATATTTTCTTTGTCAGGTATAATTCGAGTTCACCATGAATTGAATAGCACAGACACAATAATAAATTAAAAATAACGTTATAACATACAATAAGGCAGAAACCTTAACTATATAAAAAAGAATTGATGAAACGCATATCAGTAATCATAGCATCATTGTTGTTGTTCGGAAGAATCTCTGCTCAGGATGTCAAGAACCAGCTAAACCCCGTATATTATGGTGTTACATCCCTTGCTATTGCTCCAGACGCACGTGGAGCCGGCATGGGCGATATAGGTGCCGGCACAGACCCAGACGTGAATTCCCAATTTTGGAATCCTGCAAAATATCCATTTTGCATCAGTCGTTCAGGCATATCATTGAACTATACTCCATGGTTGCGCCAATTAGTTAACGACATAGACTTAGCAAACATCACAGGTTATTACCGCATAGGAGATTGGGACGCAGTCAGTGCCTCATTGCGTTATTTTTCTCTTGGTGAGGTCATTGCCGGCTATGGAACAGACTTCAATGAAACAATCAAGCCATATGAATTGTCGTTTGATGTGGCTTATTCCCGTATGTTAAGCGAGACATTCTCCGCAGCAGTAGCACTGCGATATATTTATTCTGATTTGGCATACAAGGCAGATGACGAGACCACTCCTGGAAGTGCCTTTGCAGCAGACATAGCCATCTATCATAATGGTTATCTGAATATAGGCAATCGTGAATGTCAATTAGGTTGGGGTATTAATGCCAGCAACATAGGAAGCAAGATTTCATACGATGAAGGCAATACAAGTGAGTTTCTTCCAACCAATCTTCGTTTGGGAGGTTCACTGCTCGTACCAATAGACGAATTCAACACCATCAGTTTTTCAGCAGATGTCAACAAATTGATGGTTCCCACTCGTCCGACAATGGAACAATATATATCAGAAACCGGTGCGGCAGAAGACGATTACTCTGGCTATACCAGTTGGTTGATGGATGAAGGCTACTACAACCTGTCTCCGATATCAGGAATTTTCAAGTCATTCCATGACGCTCCTGGTGGAGGCAAAGAGGAACTGCAAGAGATATCTTGGAGTGCGGGTTTGGAATATGCATACAACAACAGATTTTTCCTCCGTGCAGGTTATCACTATGAACATCCAAACAAAGGCAACCGAAAATACTACACAGTCGGCGCAGGTTTCAAGATGAGTGCATTTTCTATAGATGCAGCCTACGTGATATCCGCCTCTCAGAGCAATCCTCTCGACCAGACATTACGTCTGTCGCTTGCATTCGACATGGATGGCATATACGACATTCTGGGCAGGAAACGTTAAAAAACTTTTGCTTTCCTTCCCACAAAGCCCAAATTCGCCAAACGACATCCTCATCCATCATGGAAACATTCCAGATGTTGGTTGAGGTTGTTGTTATTTAGTTTTTAATGGTTTTGCGACATAATTCAAAAAAAGAAAATAAATTATTGATAATTGGTATTAAATTCGTACCTTTGCATAATCATATCATTCAATGTCAATCAATCATCTAAACGTAACCAAACATTAAGTTAGTTTATCATGGGTTTACGCAGTTACTTTACAGGCCGTTCAGGCTGTTTGTTTTGGCTAAATGTCATTTTAGCTTTAATAATACTTGCCGGCATACCATACGCAGCTTACAATTCCTTAGACATGTTCACACATCATGGTGAAAAAATACGTGTTCCTCAGGTGATGAGTATGGATGGTGATAAAGCCATGGCCAAACTAAAAAAAAACCAATTGAGAGGTGTTGTATTTGATTCCATATATGATCCCAAACACAAAAACAGTCCAGGCATCGTCCTGTCTCAAAGTCCTCATGCCGGAAATATAGTAAAAAGCGACCGTGCCATTTACTTGACCCTTCAACGTTCAGGTGAGCCACCTATTCGCGTTCCTGATCTGATACGCAATGTTACTGAACGTTTAGGTCGTCGTCAACTTACGGATTTAGGTTTTGTCATAGGAGCGTCAGAAATAGTATATAACGAGCCTAATGGTTTGTTGCTGGGAATAAAACAGAATGACCGCATGATCAATGCAGGTGACATGCTAAACCACAAAGACACCTTGACGTTGATAGTAGGTGGTGGCGAACAAGACAGCACATCCATTGATTTTGGGATTGTTGACAATGGTGGATTTAATGTTGAACTATAATTAATGCCAGAATTCGCAAACGAGACATATACAGATTCATCAGAGGATCAAAGTATGCTAGAATCTTATATAGACGGCGAAGCTGATGATGAAGAAAACGCCTCATTGTACGAGCATTATCGTGTTGAAGCCGACAAGAACCAGAAACTTCTCCGTGTGGATAAGTTTCTGATTGTTCATTTATCAGGCATTTCACGTAATCGCATCCAGAAAGCCGCAGATGCAGGCTTCATAATGTGTGGTGACCGTCCCATTAAACGAAGCTACAAGGTGAAGCCAGGTGACGTAATCCGCGTAATGCTCGACCGTCCTTATTACGAGAAGCACATTACCGCAGAAGACATCCCTTTGGAAATAATATATGAAGACGATGATATTCTTGTTGTCAATAAGCAAGCAGGCTTGGTGGTTCATCCTGGTTTTGGTAATTGGCACGGAACATTGTTAAATGGCTTGGCTTGGCACATGAAAGATGTTGCATCGTTCGACATAAACAATCCGGAAATAGGATTGGTACACAGGATAGACAAAGACACCAGCGGTTTACTCGTAGTAGCGAAGACTGCTTATGCCAAGACCAATTTAGGTTTGCAATTCTTTAACAAAACCACTCGTCGCGAATACAATGCTGTTGTTTGGGGTGGTTTTAGTGAAGATGAAGGCACCATAACCGGCAATATAGCTCGCAACCCTAAGGATCGTATGCAAATGGCAGTATTTGATTCAGATAGTGGCATAGGCAAGCATGCTGTAACCCACTACAGCGTGATAGAACGATTTGCATATACGACATTGGTTAAATGTGTGTTGGAGACAGGTCGCACTCATCAGATACGTGCCCACATGAAATTTATAGGTCATCCACTTTTTAATGATGAGCGTTATGGAGGCAACCAGATACTTAGAGGAATTCAGTTCTCCAAATACCGTCAGTTTGTGGAAAATTGTTTTGCATTATGCCCACGTCAAGCCCTTCATGCAAAAACACTCGGATTTATTCATCCACGTACAGGCAAAGAGATGTATTTTATCTCTGAATTGCCAAATGATTTACAATCATTGATAAATAAATGGAGAGGGTATAAAATGCAGAATGAAGAATGAAGAATGAAAAATGAAAAATGAATAATAATATGAAAAAGAAAATCATTGCGGTGGTAGCAGGTGGTGATTCATCTGAACACGGCGTTTCCATGCGTTCAGCCGCAGGAATATCATCTTGGATTGACAGAGAAAAATATATAGTATATACGATCGAGCTTCACAAAGAAGCGTGGCTTGCACATTTGAGTGACGAACGTATGACAGAAGTTGACCGCGGTGATTTCAGTTTTGTTGACAATGGAGAAAAAATACGTCCGGACTACGCATATATAACAATTCATGGCACTCCAGGCGAAGATGGTATTCTTCAGGGCTACTTTGAGTTGTTAGGAATCCCCTATTCCACTTGCAACGTGCTGGTATGCGCCTTAACATTCAACAAATTTTCCTTGAACCAATACTTGAAAGGGTTCGGTGTTAAAATAGCAGACTCCGTTCTCGTACGCAAAGGAATGCATTTAAACCCCAATGATATCGTCGCCCAACTTGGCTTACCATGTTTCGTAAAGCCCAATGGAGCCGGTTCCAGCTTTGGAGTAAGCAAATGTAAAACGGTTGACGACATAATTCCTGCTATTGAAAAAGCCCATGAAGAATGTAATGAAGTATTAATTGAATCCCTCCTCACTGGCATGGAAGTGTCAAACGGCGTTTTCCGCAAAAAAGACGGCACCATTAAGGTATTGCCAATCACAGAAGTAGTCAGCCATAACGAATATTTTGATTATAATGCAAAATACAATGGTCAGGTTGAAGAAATCACTCCTGCCCGCCTTAGCGATGAGACCACAAAGCGTGTTCAAGCATTGACATCACATATATATGACATCCTTGGCGCAAGAGGCATTATCCGCGTTGACTATTTCATCAATAAGAAAAGAAATTCCGATGGCAACGAGGTAGATGTGATAACATTACTTGAAATCAATGCCACACCGGGAATGACCGCCACTTCGTTCATACCACAGCAGGCGGCAGCAGCCGGTTTGGACATGAAAGACATTCTAAATGAGGTTATTGACATTTAGATCAGTAATTGTGAAACAGGAATGACAAAATAGCAACTAACAAAATTCTATATTATGGACATACATGATTTTGACGACATCCGTCCTTATATGGCAGAAGAATTGGATGACGTATATGACAAACTGCTTGAAGATTCCGAATTCCGACACATAGCAGGCAACATATTCGAAGGGGTTTCGATAAGCCAGATTGAGGATTTGATATATGGTTGCAGCACCAACGAGAGTTTTCAGAGACGGATGATATATCCATTCTTGTTACATATATTATGTGACCACAGCGACGGTTTAACTTCCGATTACAGCAGTTTGAGCCATGACAAGAACTATACATTTATAAGCAATCATCGCGACATAGTGCTGGATCCCGCATTGTTGGACTATAGTTTGATAGACAACGACTTCAAAACCGTTGAAATAGCTATCGGCGACAATCTTCTCATACGTCCTTGGATCAAGGATTTGGTTCGAGTGAACAAATCGTTTATTGTCAAACGCTCTCTTAATATGCGCGAAATGTTGTTGGCTTCATCGAAATTATCCAAGTACATGCATTTTTCCATTAATGAGAAGCATGAGCATCTGTGGATTGCCCAACGTGAGGGAAGAGCCAAAGACGGCAACGACCGCACCCAAGAAAGTGTGTTGAAGATGATGGCAATGGGTGGTGATTTGCGTGAACTTAACATAGTGCCTTTAACCATAACCTACGAATATGATCCATGTGACTACCTGAAAGCAGAAGAGATGCAACAGAAACGTGACATAGTCGGTTTCAAGAAGAGTCAACAAGACGACTTAGACAACATGAAAACGGGTATATTCGGATATAAAGGTAGAATTTATTACAAAACCGGAGAATGCATTAACAAATTCCTCGACACGCTTTCCTCCGACATCCCCAAAAGCGAATATTTCAAGACCGTTGCGGGCTATTTGGACAACAGCATTCATCGCAATTACCATCCACTGGCAGTTCATTACGTGGCATTGGACAAACACACGGGAGATTCGAGTCACAGCGACAAATACACCAAAGAAGATGTGGATAAATTCACCAATTACGTAGAAAACCAACTAGATAAAGTTACTATTGATAATCCAGACAGGGAATTCCTTCGCAACAAGATATACGAAATGTATGCAAATCCAATCAGGAATCACCTATATGCTTTAGAGCACATTTCCGAATGGCAATGAAAATCAGATTACTCACATATCTGTTGCTACCGATATTATTGTCGTGTTGTTCAGAAGATGACAACACATACCCTTCGCTTCACACAGAATTAGCTGAAGTTTATACAGGTAGTGACAAGAACGTGAAAAACATAGTTTTCGACGACGGCCGTTCCTATGATGCAGACAGAGTTATTTCCAGCAGTGTGGCCGACACCCTCTTACGCTGTGTGTGCTCATATTCCATCGACGACTCTTACAATCCAGAATCATTCAAGACATATAGCCTATCAACTATTCCGTCTTCCTTTCCCACGGCATACGATTCATTCAAGAGCCACTCTTCAGTTCCCGTAAAAGTGTTGGGACTTTGGGAGACAAAACGATATATAAACGCATATATATCATATAAAACGACTGATAAAGGCAAACACACATTCAGTTTCTCAGAAGACAGCATAGTTTCTTCCATCGATGGAGTCAAAACCGCCTTCGTTAGCCTTCATCACGAAAATCCCAACAACGATCCTGAATCCTATACACAACACATATACATCAGTTTTCCAAAATACTATTATGAGGGAAAAACCGACAAAGTCGAATTGACAATCAATCAATAACACATAATACAAATCATATATTATAGATTAGTTTTATAAATAGCCTTATTTTATCAGTTATGTCTTTCCAAACACCCCCCAAATAATCGATTTGGGTTTCAACTTGTAAAACAGTCACTTTCTGCAACAAAACTATTGACATTTGCAACAAAAAGACTTGTGGTTTTTCCTTATATTGCCTAATTTTGCAACATGTAATATAACGGAAAAACTAAATAACATGAGAAAAATCACAAAGACATTATTTTTCACAATCATCTTTTCTCTTATTGTAACAAGCAATTCTAAAGGTCAATCCTCAGAAGGGATGTTGCTACACTACAGCTTTGACAATTTCAACGGCACCACCGTAATAGACGACAGTGGCTATGGCATAGATGGGCAATTAAAGAATAATGCGACAATAGAAGAAATGGGGACTTATCACGTACTCAATCTTGGAAATTCAAATGGTTATCTAGACATGGGTGCCAATGCCGGCACTTCATTCATTTCGTCAGACAATTATTCAATATCCGTCTATTATTTCGTTAAGGAAGACGCTTCCCTCGATGGGAACGGATATTTCCTGTGGAGCTTTGCCACCTCATCAACAACAAGCTCTTCCGACGGCAAATACAGTGCCTACAGGCTGAATGCCCAGCGAGTGGCGACCTCAACAGGCGGCTATACAAACGAGACAGGGATCGAGGTAGGAAATCAGAGCGCAAAAGGCAAATGGATTCACGTGGCATATATTCAAGAGGGGGGCGCAGCCAACCTATATATCGACGGCAAAAATATAGGCAGTGTGGATAATATGCCTCTAAACAGTATAAATTACAATGACAACACCCCACAGTACAACTGGCTCGGTCGTCCACCATTCAGCGATGACAACTATCTAAAAAACGTACTGATAGCTGATTTTCGTATATATTCTCGAATTTTGGGCAATGATGAACTTGCAAATTTATCAAAAGCGAGCAATTCGCTCAAATACCAATATGAGCATGGTAGTGAAGGCGACAAAACCGCGCTAAATTCAGCCATCTCCGATGTAGAGAGCCTTCTTTCAAGCAATGACATAAACAACTACCTGCCAGGTTCGGTTGAAGATTTACGTTCTCAACTGAGCATAGCAAAATCATGTGTAGCAACAATATCATCCCAAGCCTACATCGACAAAACATTAGCACAGCTCAACATAGCCAAGAGCAATATGCTTGCCACAAATGGACTTTCATTCGATGTAAGCACAATGACCAATAGTTACAACACAGAACGTGGTTTCCGTCATCCAGGAGGTTTGCATACAGAAAAGGATTTTGAAAGGATTAAACAGCAACTTTCATCTGGCAACGAGAAAGTCACACAAGCTTGGAACGTTTTGCTTTCTTCCGAATATTCACAATCTACTATAGCCACATGGCCCACCGAAACCGTATGGCGTAGCGGCAGTGGTGACAATTATCTGAATGCGGCTCGTGGTGCTCACATGGCATACCAGAATGCATTACGTTGGAAAATAGCCGGTACGACAGCCAATGCAGATGCCGCTGTAAGAATCCTGATGGCATGGGCAAACAACAACAAATATGTAAGCGGTAATAGCAACATGTCGCTTGCCAGTGGATTATATGGGTATGAATTTGCCCAAGCAGCGGAATTGATGAGAGATTATGATGGTTGGAGTCGTGATGATTTTGAGTTTTTCAAGGCATACATGAAGCGTGTATGGTATCCAGTATGCATTGATTTTCTCCGTCGTCGTCACGACACGTGGCTAAATGCAGGTCAGGTTAACGGTCAACGTCCTGGACACTACTGGAGCAACTGGGGCTTATGTAATTCCCTCGCCGTAGTGAGCATGGGAATTTTGCTCGATGACGTATATATTTACAACCAAGGCCTTTCATATTACAAATACGACCAAGTAGGCAACTGGGCAGAAAGCAATGGCACTGAAGTAGGGAATTATGGACTTACTGAATACTTAGGCAATCTGGTTCCTTCGATGAGTGACGATATTAGAGGACCTTTCGGCAAACTTGGTCAGATGCAAGAAAGCGGTCGCGACCAAGGTCATGCCACAATGGCATTGGGTTTGGCTGTAGATATATGTCAAACGGCATGGAGTCAAGGCGATGACCTTTATGGCTATATGGACAACAGGTTAGCAGCTGGAATTGAAGGCTTAGCAGCCTACAATTTCGCAAATCTTGACGATGTCCCTTGGGTCAACTACCGATATGCCGATCGTAGTACAGCTTGGCACAATGCATGGGTGCAAACAGGGTACAATGAAAGTAGTAGAGGTCAAGTACGAGCCTATTGGGCAAGGATAGTAGGCCATTATGAAGGTGTTAAGGGTGTTAGCATGCCATACAGCGAAATGGGCTTGAATGCCATGGGTATAGACGATGGCGGTACAGGGAGCACATCTGGAGATTATGACCATTTGGGATATACAGTATTGACCTGTACTTACGATGGCATGGCAGAAGAATCATCCAAACCCACTCCACTATCTCCGTCGATTACATATAACGGCACAACAATTTATCATAACGAACTTGGTGGGCTTCAGAACACTTTTGAAGTTAATACCAACACAGGCATTCCAAAAGGTTCTTCCATAACCTTGACACCACTTTTACCATCAGGTGTACAAGATACCGGCAATTGGCTATGGAATACAGGTGCAACAACAAAGTCGATAACAATTAGCGCCAATGACAGTTATGTTTATCGCGTGACATATACCAATGCGAACGGCATTGAAAGCGAACAGGTTTTCACCATATATGTTCAAGGCGATAGCAGTCCGTCAGAAGTAAGCGGATATGCGTTAATAGACGGTTTCAACGTGTCCAACATCAATGACATAAATGTCTTTTACGGTTCAGAGATCACATTGGGCATCGATGGTTCAGGTGGTTATGGAACATTCATGTGGGACAATGGAGTGACGACATCCACACGAACCATTACTGCGGTAGCTGAAAGAGACGTATATGGCGCTTATATAGATCAGGCTGGTCGATACAACCTTGTTAAGTTCCACATAAATGTTGTAATGATAGAGCCTCGTATCATCGTAAACGGTCAGACCTACGACAACACGTCAGAAATAACAGTAAGCAAAGGTTCCAATGTAGTTTTATCTCCGAGCGTGCCTTCAGGAATGACATCTCCGACTTATCAATGGAGCGACGGGAGTAACGGTAACAGCTTGACAATAAACAACATTCAAGAAGACTGCACCTATACATTGACATTCAATTCGGAAGAAGGATTTTACACCCAGACATACACAATAACAGTTGTAGACGACAACGGCTATGACATAACCAATGCCTATGCCCCATGGTTATCTACCTACAATTTCTCGGCTTGGGAAAACAATGGATTGGTTGTAAACGTTCAAAATGGCAACGCGCCATATCAAAATGGTGAAGCTCTGATTGACTTTCCGTTCTTCGAAAAATGGGTAGCCAATGGCACCATAGGTTCAGCCAACATAAACCAAACGATATCAGAACTTCCCAATGGCACTTATTATATTGGAGGTTCATTCATCGCCACAAATCAATCAAACCAAAGTGTAGATGTTCATGGAATCACATTTTATGCCAACGACCAGTCTGTTCCACTTTCTACAGCAGATGGCGTGCCAACAATCGCGAAATTGAAGGTAACAGTTAGCGACCACAGCATTACATACGGAATTAATGCCACATCCGACAATAACGCCAACTGGTTGGCCATAGACAATTTGTTCTTGGAATATGCAGGCAGCGAGGATGATTATTATTCATTGGCATCCATCGATTATCCAATCCGTCTTAACTTGCAAAATCCTCGTATGGAGCAATCTCTAGACGGATGGACTGAGTCATACGACGAAGGTAAACCATCCAGTGGCTATTGGGCTATAAACAATTGGGGCGTTTACAACAATTTCAACCTCGATTTCATTGAATGTTGGGTAAGTGCCAACAATGGCACGCTCGCATCACAAAGCCTCCAACAAGAAATAACCGTCAGAAAAGGCACATACGCATTCCAAGCTGCAGTAAATGCGGTAAACCAAAACAACAGCACATCCCCAACGACAGGCGTAAGCCTCTTCTTAGGTGACAACTTCACGACCTGCTCCACGGCAGATGGATATCCCGAACTATTCAGCATAAAGACGAATTTGGAAGCAGGCAGCTATCCTCTAGGAATTAGCATCAACTCCACTTCTGCCAACTGGGTGGCATGGGACAATGCAGTTTTGTATTATTTCGGAGAGAGTGACGAAGATGAATATCATCGAGCCCTCCGCCAATGCAGGTTGGCGGCCGAATCCAACGAATTGTCAGAAGTTGGTGCCGCCCGTTCAGCATTAGCTGATTACGAATGGACTGATTCTGAGTTGTCAACCAAGACAGAGTCAGAAATAACAACCGCCATAACGGTTTTGGATAATGGCAGCAACATATCCAACAGCTCTCAAAACGCTACATCACTGGTAACTAACGGAGATTTAAGCATAGCCCAGATAAACAATTTTGCTCCATTCGGATGGAATCCTATACAGAAGAACACAAGTGGCAATGGAGACGTGTGGATACGTAACCAGGACGGTAGTCAGGTATATAATTTCTGGTTCCCAACCATACGCGACATGGAGATTAATCAGATTATCGACAATTTGCCAAACGGTACTTACCGATTCAGTGTAGATATGGGTTCAGACGGATTTGATGAAGCCGCCAATTTGGTTGCTTTCGCCATAGGGAGCAGGGTCGGTGCATCTGAACAAATAAGCACACGAAACACAGGGGCATCACGTAATTTCAGTACATATAGTTGTGCCGTTGAAGTGACAAATCATAGCCTGACAATAGGGATACGTTCACCTGGCCATTATTTCCAGATGAAGAATGTGAAATTAGAGTTTATCAGCGGTTCTGAAGCAGCATCAGAGACAGACGCAAGTTATCTTCGCCAAGATTATTTCTGGGGTTCAAGAGAAAATGCAGAAATTGATTATACGGATTCGAGTGCAATCACAGATTATGGCAATGCAACCAACGTAAGACTTTATCCAACTAACAAAAACCAGATTATTTACGCATCTTCAGCCAATCAATTTGTTGATGGACAATTAAATGTGGTAGTCAACGGAGAATGTGCAAACATGGTTGTCACCGACGGTATTCCTTTATCAATAACAAAATCAGATTTCAATACATCTTCAGGCTCTTACTTGCGAAACTTGTCAGAGAGTACAGAATGGGGTACCTTGATTTTGCCATACCCACTCTATTCAAACGAAGAAATCCAATACTATACGTTGGAAAAATTGTATAACGGAAACGAAAGTCACATGGTCTTTGTCCCTATTGATGAAGTAGAAGCCAACACACCAGTTGTTTTCCGCAAGAAGATAGAAAACGCTACAAGCATCAATGTCACAGGCAATGGCATAGTGAAAAGGACCAATTGTCAACAAGGAACTTCAGGGGTTGTCTATGACGGTTGGTCACTAGAAGGCGTATATTCTTCCACTACTCTTTCTGATACATCAATTGACGGGAATGTATATTATATAGCCCAAAACAGATTCTGGAACGCAGGTTCCACAGGCCTTACCATTCCTGCATTCAGGGCGTATTTCCATGGCACATCAGACAGTTCCGCAAAGTCATTTGTAATCAAAATCGCAGACGAAGGCGTGACACGTATAGTCGATATGGAAAGCGGTAATGAACTGAAATGCGACATCTACAATGTCGGAGGTCAATTGGTTCGCAAAAAAGCCCAAAACCTTGATGGGCTACCAAAAGGCATATATATAATGGATGGCAAGAAAATCATTATAAGATAATACCATTAACTATTAACTATCAACTACCCACAACTAAAGCAATCCATGGAAGCAAAATCCATGGATTTTTTTAGTCAAAATGTTTTTGTCTGTAATCTAGACATATTGTCAATAATTTTTGCTAAATTTGCAATTTAGAGTATATTAAAAACAAAGCACTGCCAGAAAAAGACATTCTAAGGAGTTCAGATATGAATAATAATAGTGATTTCGGTTTTTCATTTGAAGTGTTACCTCCATTGAAAGGGACTGGCACAGAGAGCCTATTCCGCACAATAGACAAATTGAAGGAATTCAATCCTCGATACATCAACATAACGACCCACCGAAGTGAATATATTTATGACGAGCAGCCCGACGGTTCTTTCCAGAAAAAACGTTTGCGCCGTCGTCCGGGCACAATAGCAGTTGCAAGTGCCATAATGCATAAATACGACATAAAGGTCATACCTCATGTTGTATGTAGCGGATATACAAAAGAAGACACCGAATACATGCTTCTCGACCTTCAGTTTTTGGGTATTTCAGAGATATTAGCACTCCGAGGCGACAAAGCGAAGGACGAGCCTCGTTTTCAAGCAGAAAGAGGAGGACACAGCCATACTACCGACCTTTTGAAACAAATTAACCGTTTCAATGAGGGTTATTTCATAGATGGCACAGAGATAAAGCATAAAGGAATTCCATTCACCTATGGCGTTGCCTGCTATCCCGAGAAGCACGAAGAAGCGCCAAACATCGAATCTGACATACGGTATCTGAAAAAGAAACAAGATTTGGGAGCGAAATATGCTATATGTCAAATGTTTTTTGACAACAGAAAATATTTTGAATTTGTTGACAGAGCCAATAAAGCCGGCATTACAATTCCAATCATCCCAGCCTTGAAACCAATGACCAAACTAAGCCAGATCAATGTTGTTCCCAAGACATTTCACTTGGACATTCCAAAAGAACTTGCAGACGAAGCATCCAAATGCAAAAGCGACGATGACGTAAAGTCACTTGGGATTAATTGGGCAATCAACCAATGCAAGGAGCTGAAAGACCATGGCGCAAAAGGTGTTCATTTCTATACCATGTCAGCAGTAGATAGCATAAGAGAAATTGCCAAAGTCATATACTAATTGGCGTAGCAAGAACTGAATTATAATAGATGTCATAAAACGAAACATGAAAATTTCTGAAATAACAGGACAGGACGCAATAAAAGAATGTTTGTTTGACATGTTGGATCAAGATAAAGTTCCACATGCCTTGATGTTTACCGGCATAGAAGGATGCGGAGCCTTTCCCCTCGCGCTTGCGTTTGCCCAGAAATTGCTTTGCCAAAGAAATTCCCAAAGCAAGCCGTCAACTGCAAGTCTCTTTGACGAGCCATCAAGTCTTTTTGATGCCCCGTCCCTAGACATGTTCGGTAATGAATTACCCGTTGAAGCCACAGAGAAGAATCAGGAATCAAAGAAAAGCCATGACATGTGTGGTGAATGCAAATCCTGTATAATGTCATCACAACTTCAGCACCCGGATTTTCATTTCATGTTTCCCATATACAAGAAAAAGGGCAGAGGGGCTGAAAAACCGACATATTGTGATGAGTATATCCAAGAATGGCGCGATCTCATATTACGTACCCCTTATTTTTCATATAGCGACTGGATGGAAGCCATTGGTGCAGAAAACCAACAACTGACGATATACGAATCTGAAAGCGATGCAATCTTCAAGAAACTTTCACTCGTTGCAAGTCAGGGGGGTAACAAGGTGTGTTTGATATGGCTCCCGGAAAAGATGAATCCCACATGTTCCAACAAGATGTTAAAGCTTTTGGAAGAGCCCCCAGCCAACACGTATTTCATATTGGTGAGTATCCATCCCGATCAACTTCTACAAACCATTCGAAGCCGCGTACAGACAGTCATGGTTCCACCTCTTGATGAAATCAGTGTGGCGACACTATTGGAGAAGGAACACAAAATAATGCCAGAAATGGCAAAACAAATTGCACACACTTCACACGGTGATGTAGTTGCCGCGTTAAAGATAATCAATGACAATAACGACAACGATCTTTATTTTGAGTTGTTTGTCAGGCTGATGCGTCTTTCTTATATGAAGAAGGTAAAAGAGATGCGTCAATGGAGCGATGAAGTAGCCAAGTTGGGACGTGAACGAATAAGACGATTTCTTGCTTATGGCCAGCATATGACAAGAGAGAATTTCGTTTACAATTTTCATGAGCCAGACCTCAATTACATGAGCACCTCAGAATCGGAATTTGCTGTGAGATTCGCTCCTTTCATCAATGAGAACAACGTTATAGGAATAATGAACGAATTGGCTTTATGCGACCGTGACATTGGACAAAACGCAAATGCAAAGATTGTCCTGTTTGACTTTGCCCTGAAAATGATTGTGCTGATAAAGAACAGGTAGGTAATCGAAAACAATGAAGTAATTTCAATTTCCAGGACTCAGCTTGATAATATTAAAATAGTCGACAGCTATTACACGAACCGCAAACATTATTTGCGATCGAACATATAAAACATTAAAAAACAAACATGTAAAACCTCACATTTGTAATCAGAACATAAATAGAATACTATATGAATAAAGACGATAACATAGATTTACAGCCATTGAAGAAAGAATTTGACGTATGCAACCGTGGGAAGGCTCAGATATGTAAAAACAGTTGCAATCCACATACTGACAAGTTGAACAGCTATGACTGGCTTGCCGACTTGCCAGACAATGCAGACTCATTCGAGATGGTTGAAGTTCAGTTTAAGGCACCGAGAAAAGGTTATTATATTAACAGTAACCATCTTAATCTGGTTAAGGGAGACATTGTTGCCGTGGAAGCTAATCCCGGTCATGACATAGGCACCGTAACCATGACCGGTCGTTTGGTTCCCCTCCAAATGAAAAAAGCAAACCTAAAGCCTGATACGGAATTCAAGCGCATATACAGAAAAGCCCGCAACATCGACATGGACAAATACCATGAATCGAAAGCACTTGAACATGAGACCATGATAGAATCCCGCCAGATTGCAAAAGACCTAGGACTTCAGATGAAGATTGGCGATGTGGAATATCAAGGCGACGGAAACAAAGCTATATTTTATTATATAGCAGACGAGCGCGTGGATTTCCGTCAACTTATCAAAGTTCTGGCGGAACGTTTCCGTGTTAGAATCGAGATGAAACAGATTGGTGCCCGTCAAGAAGCCGGGCGAATAGGTGGCATTGGCCCTTGTGGCAGAGAACTGTGTTGTGCAACATGGATAACGAATTTCGTGTCTGTGTCCACAAGTGCCGCACGTTTTCAAGACCTTTCTCTCAATCCACAGAAACTGGCAGGGCAGTGCGCAAAACTGAAATGTTGTCTAAACTATGAAGTCGATCAATATGTGGAGTCGCTCAAATCACTCCCTTCAAGAGAGATATCATTATTTACCCAAGACAACGAGTATTTCTTCCATAAGTCAGACATTCTATCACACACTATAACCTACTCCACCGACAAGCATTTACTAGCTAACGAGCACACCATAAGCGCTCGTCGAGCATTTGAGATTATTGAAATGAACCGTGCTGGGAAGAAGCCAGAGGCCTTGACTGAAGATGGTAGTCCAATAGTATATGAATCAAAAGATTTGCTTGAACAAGAGAACATAACCCGCTTTGATAAGACAAAGAAGAAAAAGTATAAAAGCAATCGAGGCTCTTTCATTCAAGATAAAACTGAACAAAACACACAGAAGTTCTCCGAGCATGAAAATAGAGGTTCCAACAATGAAAACCCAAACAGCCGTCGTCAACAACGTCATAAATCTCAAAACATGAACTACGAGTCAAGGAAACCACAAAATAAGCCTAAAGGGATCCGCAACAAACCAAACACAGTAAGGAACAATACTGGAAACTGAAGATGATGGAGATGTGAGACACATCAAGAATGTGAATAAAGTGAGATCGACATATTGGGAAAAAATAATAGATTGGTTTTCGAGAAATAAATAAATTCATACTTATCTTTGGCACAAATGAGGCTTGGATTCACAGGCATATTGGTAATATTATTGCATCTTGTTCTTTGGACATCATGCAATGGATGCTTGTCGGATTTCGGCAACGGAACCAGTGTTATCCATATAGACTCCACTTCCGATGTCATATTCAACACATATCTTCCTATTAACGACGATGGTTGGAACAAAAACGACACGATAATATTTGACCTACCCCTTGTTGATGCCGGTGCCGATCTTGATGTGTCCATATCAGTGAGATATACTAATAAATATCCATATCAAAACCTACAGATTTATGCATTCCTTGCAGAACAAGATACTACCGACATCATAAACAGTTTGCCATTACACCAAAACGACATGGTGATTGATTCACTAATTCAATTGGAAGACTCTCTGAACGCTGAAAAAGCAAAGGCTGAGTTGAACATAGCCATCAAAGAAGCAGAAAGAGATTCAATGCTCAAAGCCAACCGCGACTCATTGCTAAAAGCAGAACATAAAGACTCTCTCATGAAAGACTCCATATCCAAAGCCGAACTAAAGGCTAAAATGGAGGCCGAGTCTGCCATGACCAAAGCACAGCTTGATTCTCTCAAACAGGATTCCCTTCGCAAAGACTCTCTAAACAGACTGTCTGTTCAAGAACGCGATTCGATAGAAAAATTGAGACGAGCAATGATTACAGACAGCATAAATGAATCTCTCAACCGCCTTACCCGCACAATCAAATTCACTCTTTTCAACGAGAAAGACCTTAAGAACGGAACAGGCATGATGTTCATAGAGTCGAGTATTGACTGTGGAACAATACACTTGAAGGGTAATACCCGATATAAGATTATTATGTACCACAACATGAAAGACCTACTACTAAAAGGTATATCAGACATAGGAATAACCTTAAGGCGTTCTCCAAAAGCAAAACCACTCAACAAAAAGACACGATGGTGGTAAGAATGAGCTTTTACATTACCATAGAGGTCATAATGGTTAATGGAGTATAATTATAGACATTTCAAAAGAAAAACTAAAAAACTAAAAAACTGAAATCATGAAGATATGCATAGTTTGTGGTGCACGACCTAATTTCATAAAGGTAGCACCTTTGGTCAAATCCATAGAAAAGGCTCACGGCCATGGTGAACCTATCGACTACAGTCTGGTTTATGCAGGAAATTTGAATGACAGCACGTTGGAAGACTCATTGTTTTCAAGTTTAGGCCTTCGCAAACCAGACATCTATCTTGAGGCCGAATCCGACAGTCTCAATGTTCTGGCCAACAATGTAATGCAGAAATTCGATGAATATCTGGACACACATCCAACCGATGTGGTGGTAGTTGTAGATGACCTTACTTCAACCATGTCGGCAGCTATCACTGCCAAAAAGAAAGGCATTCGCCTGGCACATCTCGTTGCCGGCACTCGCTCCTTTGACATAAATATGCCGAAAGAGATAAACCGATTGGTAATAGACGGCCTCTCCGACCTGCTTTTTACAGCAGGAGCAAATAGTGATAGCAATATCAATCGAGAAGGTGCCGACCTGTCCAAAACATATATGGTTGGCAACATATTGATAGACACCTTATGTGCAAACCACGCCAAATTCCATCAACCGGCGTTTTTTGACGAATTACGCTTAAAAGAGAAAGTATATATAGTATTCACCTTGAATCGCAAACTTTTAATAGGCGACACGGACAATTTGCGTAACATTGTTTCAACACTATGCACTACTTCGAAGGATGTTCCAATAATAGCTCCCCTTCGGGACGAAGCACGTAAAGCAGTGGAAAACCTTTTGGATTCGGATGCCAGGAATTTTCATTTTGTATCCCCAATGCCATACCTTGAATTTGGCTGGCTGACCGAGCACGCAATGGGCATAGTGACCGATTCAGGAAATGTAGCTGAAGAAGCCACCTTCAATGGCATTGCATGCATCACGCTTAACGACTATACCGAACACATTGAAACCGTTTTGATTGGCACTAATGTCCTAGTAGGAGGCGATATGGAAAGTTTGCGCGAACATCTTTTGCTCATGACATCAGGTCAATGGAAACGTGGCAGTTTGCCAGAGAGATGGGATGGTCGTTCAGCCGATAGGATAGTGCACATCCTATTAGATAAATATTGATTATCCATCTTCCATCATTGACATTAGCAATCCTTTTAGCAATTGGAAACCAACAAGATTTCACATTTGGGTCCTCTGATAAAATTGGGGATTCCTATAGTTATTGGGCAATTAGGTACGATAGCCCAGTCATTTGCCGATACCATAATGGTAGGTCAATATGGTACCGCAGAATTGTCGGCATCCGGTTTTGTGAACAACGTTTTCAATCTGATTGTTTTTTTTCTTCTCGGGTTTTCATATAGTACCACCCCCATAGTGGGTTCTTTTTTCGGGAAGAAAGCTTATGATGACTGTGGACGAGCATCTAAAGAGAGTCTTCATTCCAATCTGACAGTTTGTTTTTTCATAGTTCTATTCCTATACATATTATATCTTAATCTTGACTGGCTTGGTCAGCCTAAAGAGCTGATGCCACTGATCCGTCCCTATTACCTTATAATTCTCTGTTCCCTACCCTTCGTCTCCGCATTCAATAGCCTAAAACAATTCTGTGAGGGAGTGGGAAACACTCGTGTTCCCATGTGGATTATGATAACTGGCAACATTGTGAATATTGTAGGCAACTACCTACTCATTTATGGTTTCAGCATACCATTTACAAACATACAAATAGAATCAATGGGATTGAACGGTGCCGGTTACGCCACCCTTGTTTCTCGTTTTCTAATGTTTGTCATCTTATTGCTGATAATTCTTAGAGACCGTGACTTTAGGATATTTCGTAACGGTTTTAGCCAAAGAGTCACCCGTAATGGCATGTTACACATAATCAAGATAGGCATTCCCATAAGTCTTCAACTTTCACTTGAGGCCGCTTCGTTCAACATAAGTGGGGTGATGATGGGGTGGTTAGGAGCAACAGCATTGGCTTCACATCAAGTCATGTGTACTATAGGAACCTTATGTTATATGTTTTATTACGGAATTGGATCAGCCAGTGCCATAAGAATCAGTCACTATCGAGGAGCTGGAAAATCAAAAGAAATCCGCAGGATATCATTTACAGCATATAAAATGTTGCTAATATCCGCCTTACTTTTGACATCAGCCATAGTTTTCTGTTTTAATCCACTATGCTATTGTTTCACTACAAGTCAAGAAGTTGTGGACATGTCACTCGGTCTTCTCCTCCCATTCATACTTTATCAGATAGGCGACAGCACACAGATAATATATTCTAACTGCTTGAGGGCAATAGAAGACGTCAAGTATCTTATGTGGTATGCTATTTTTGCATATTTGATAGTATCAGTGCCTACAAGTTATATTTTCGCTTTTCCTTGCCACATGGGAGCAACAGGCATATGGTATGGATTTCCGCTAGGTTTGACGACGGCCGGCATATTGTTTTTGTGTCGTTTCTTACAACAAACTCGTCGAGTTGAGCAATGAATGCTTTTTATTAAAAACAGAATGAATTGGAAGAAAAATTAAAAGGCAAAAAAGAAGTATAGCTTATGTGGTATTGAAAAAAAACACTACTTTTGTAAAAAATATGACATGAAAATTCCTAAAATAGATTTCACATATCTTCTATATTTTGTTGCAGTTGCATCAGTGCTATCATGTATGATGATGTTAACCTGCGAATCATGTCATGATACTGGCAGTCAAACAAGCCAATCCCAGTTCGACAAGCCAACCTCGGCAAAGACAGGCATATCTGCAGACAGTGCCCTAATAGATAGCATTTTATCGGCTATGGAAATAGTTTCTCCCGACTCGATAGAATCAGAAGCCAATTTAGACAGTATCAACTCCGATAGTACTTTATCAGATGTTGGCACAGACGGAGACAAGACATTAGACGAAAAAGAAGAAGAAAGAAAATTCATAAAAGAGCATTTCGTCGAAGCCAAGCAGCTTATTCCCGACCTAATAGAAGAAATCAGATATAACACAAACCACAATTTTGTTGGTAGTCGAATCAATGGATATGAGGATAACGTGGCACTCATGACCTTGGAGGCAGCCAAAGCACTTAAAGACGTGGCAGAAGAACTCCGTCCAAAGGGATACAGGATAAAGATATACGATGCATATCGCCCACTTTCAGCAGTTGAACATTTCCAAAATTGGGTAAGTGACGTTAATGACACTTTATCGAAACAAGAATTTTATCCAGACAAAGACAAAAGCGTTCTTTTCAAGGAAGGCTACATATCATCCCGCTCCCGTCACTGCAATGGCAGCACAATCGACATGACGCTTTGCAACATGGACGGCAAAGAATTGGACATGGGCGGCACATTCGACTTATTCAGCGAGCGTTCGAGTCCCACTTATGATGAAACCTTAACAGAGACACAACTCCATAACCGAAACCTGCTACGTTCCACCATGGAAAAACATGGATTTATATGCGCCACTACTGAATGGTGGCATTATCGGCTAGACGAAGAGCCATTCCCAGATAAAGGTTTTAATTTTCCCGTGGCACAAATATCTAAACTGACTACTGATCCAAATGCGAAACAACCAGCACCAGCAAATACGAATCGGAAGCCACAACGAAAGAAGAAAGCCAAGAAATAACCTCTTCAGTTATTTTAGATTATTAGAACATTGCTGTTTCCAAGAAATCGGTCTGTATTCTCCAGTAAATAATGGATAAAATTTCGACGCCTTATTATGTCATGTAAACTGAAAAATTTCCTCTTTGGCTTTTCTTGATTGTTTTCTAATAGGACAATCGACAGCAATGTGACCTATAGGGATGATTGCAACTGGGATGTATTTAGATTGCATAGGAAAAGACCTTGTGAGTAGTTCAACATCGAAATTACATATCCAGCAAGAACCCAAATTCCTCTGAGTAGCAGCCAAACAAAGATGTTCCACAGCAATAGCCACATCTATATCTCCATGACGCTTGTCATCATACTTTCTCACCCACTCCGTCTCAATATTCTTATACGCAATTATAGCCAAAGGAGCCGTCTTAAACCAATCTCGATCATAGCATTCTTGTAGTTTTTCAAGATTTTCTGATGATTTAACAACCACGAACTTCCATGGCTGGAAATTGACAGCAGACGGCGCAATCCTTACACATTCAAGTATATAATCCAAATCGTCATTTGCTACGGGCTCCTCAGAATATTTCCTAGCTGAGAAGCGTTTCTGACATAGTCCTAAAAAATCCATTACAAATAATAATTAAAATAAAACCAGAATCAGTCAAGATGGAATACTTCCCTTATAGGTATGGTAATGGGGGAATTATCGGAATTGGTCTCCATTATATCAGCCATATAAGCCCACCATTTCTGTGTTATTTCGTCAGCACCCATATCTTGCGAACTCTGCTCACCTTCAATTTCCTGATATCCGAAAAGGATATTAGTTTCACGATCCCAATAGATGGAATAATTCTTAACCCCAGCATCCTTGATCTGTTTTTTCAACTGAGGCCATAAAGTGGCATGGCGTTTTTCGTATTCTTCCTCAAATCCAGGTTTGAGAAACATCTTAAATGCAAATCTTCTCATTATAAAACACAAAAGAATTATCCAAATTGTTTACAGTTGATTGTAAGGAACATTGAACGTGTTTCCTTGGTTGATGTCACCCGTAGTGAATCCTTTCTTGAACCATTTTTCACGTTGTTTAGAGGTTCCGTGTGTATATCCTTGAGGATTGCTATACCCTGCACGACTTTGCAAATAATCATCGCCAATGGCAATAGCCGTAGTCAATGCCTCCTGCAAGTCGCCTTCTTCAAGCGACCCAAACATTTCATTTTCATCATGCCCCCAAAGTCCAGCCAAGAAATCCGCTTGTAACTCAATCTGCACACTTACCTTGTTAGCTTCAGTCTGACTCATGGAGTTCATCTTGGCATGAGCCTTGTCGAGTGTGCCGAGCAAATGTTGCACATGATGCCCCACTTCGTGGGCGATCACGTATGCACATGCAAAGTCACCCTCCGAAAAATCGCCGTTCGGACCCTTTATGGCTCCAAGTTCAGTACGCATGGTTTGGAAGAAAGCAAGATCCAGATAAATCTTTTCATCACCAGAACAATAGAACGGCCCCATAGCCGATTGTCCGAGACCGCAAGCAGTCCTTACAGAATTAGTATATAGTACCAAACTTGGTGATTTATATGTAAGTCCCATCTTCTCGAACTCCTTTGTCCAAACATCTTCCGTGCTACCAAGAATCTGCAGTGTGAAATCATAAATCTCATCCTGTTGTTCTTCAGTCATCTGGGTATTAGCCTGTTGCTGGTTTTCTACTTGTCCACTAAAGATGTCGCCAAGTCCACCACCACATTGGTTTAACAGGTCACCACCTCCGCCATTGCACATGAGAAGTAGTCCTACGACAACAAGAATAATCAATATAAGTGACATTCCTCCTTTTCCGCTCATGCAACCAGAAAGTTGTGCCATATTACCCATATCTGGCAAACCGCCTCCACTAGAACCGCTCGAGCTTCCTTGACTCCCACCGATTTTTCCCAGTATGTCACCAATGTCAATACCACCGCCACCGGCACTGCTACCTCTGCGGTCTTCTACGTTTGTACTTTTACGTCTTCCAGTAAGTTTCATATATGATTATTTTTTAGTTATAGTCTATTGCAAATATATTAATATTTTTTTTTAGCCACAAATAAAGAAGCAAAAAACAAAAAGTGAAGTGTTGAAAAAAACGCCAAACCATATCACTATCTATATGAATTCATCTCAAATTGAGTGGTTTCGGCATATTTTCGTAATAAAGAAACAATATAATCAGAACAATCCTTAACGTGCTTCTCATTGCCATCATATCCATTTACAAAAACGAGCAACTTATTTGTTTGCAGTACAATCTTAGTACGCTCATGATCGCTTGTAGGCGTAGCAAAACATCCCTTCGCATCTCTGTAAACAGGCATACCTTCAATATTAAGAGTTCCTCTACCTATACCCACATAAGGTTCTCCTTTATGACCGACACCCAGGGAGACAGAATCTCCAGATACAAGTTCTCGATCAAAGCCTCCGATACTATATCCGTATTTCAACGAAGCCAAATTAAGCAAATCCACAACAGTGTTAACTTTGTAAAGGTCCTTATTTTGGATTACCCGTCTCATCAATTGCTCATTAGAGGGTCTGTAACGACTAGGATCCTTTCCACAAGCCTTGTAGGCTTGTCGCGTGGCTAAGATTCCACTTATTTTCTTTATAGATTCAATGTCGTGGGTTTCTCGAAGAATCGTTATTTCCCTCTCTATCTCATTCCAAAGTTCCTGACAAAATTCCGAATTTCTGATATCCGCCATAACAGCAACACCCACAAAATTGTGCCATTTGTCTTTCAATTCATCATCAACCTTAATATTGATTGAAGGAAATGTCATAAGTTCTTGCATGACCAACTATTTACAACATCTTGAATGCACGCTTGATAACCAACTCGACTGTTGCTGAAGGGTCGTCTTTAATAACAGCCTTTACGACTTTAGCCACTGGAGCAGGAGGATATCCGAGAGCCTTTAATGCTTCGGTCGCGTCATTATATACTTGCAGATTTATGGCTGTCGTTGTTCCCTCACTATCTTTAACGGCCTCAGGGACAATGTCCAATGTACCGACCTTGTCTTTCAATTCCACAATGATTCTTTGCGAAGTTTTCGCTCCAAGTCCCTTAACCGTTTTTAGCATTTTATCATTACCGTTAAGAATCAAATCGCAAAGTTCTGCAGGAGTGAATGCCGACAAAATAGTTCTAGCCGTATTTCCACCGACACCACTCACGCTTATAAGCTGTAAGAAAAGGGTTCGTTCCTTAACGGAGGAAAAGCCATACAAGGTCCAAGCATCTTCTCGTATTGCCTCATAAACGTACAATTTGGCAAACTCTTTCCCCTGAATGGCACTAAAAGTATTTAGAGATATATTTAGCAGGTATCCCACTCCATTACATTCCACCGTTGCAGTGGCGGGTGTTAAGTCATCGAGTTTTCCGTGGATATATTCAATCATGGCATAAATTGTAAACAAATGGTTATTTATGATGTTTTCTTTTCAATCTTCAAGTTATCAGTAGTGAAATCTACTACAGCAAGGCGGTGCGTAACAAAAACGACAGTTCGGTCTCTATAATGCTCCTTAATTCTCAAAAGTAATTCATGTTCTGTTTCTATGTCAAGGGCAGATGTTGCTTCATCGAGCAGCAGAACTTTAGATTGACGCACAACAGCTCTGGCAATAGCTATACGCTGTGCCTGTCCCTCGGACAAGCCACCTCCATGCTCTCCACAAACGGTATCGAGTCCTTCAGTCAAATCGAAAACGAAATCGGCCATAGCAACGTGCAGAGCATCCTTCATCTGCGCTGTAGTTGCATTCGGGTTACCAAAGAGGAGGTTTTCGCGAATTGTACCACTGAAGAGTGAGTTCCCTTGTGGAACGTATGAAAAATTGCATCTAGTGTCAGTGCCAACATCACGCGACTCTTTGTCGGAATAAATCGTCACTTTGCCTTCGTTCTGCCGTATGAGCGAGAGCATGAGTCGAATAATGGTAGTTTTTCCTGCACCCGTTTCACCAAGAATTGCGATGAATGTTCCAGGCTTGAAATCATAAGAAAAATTATCCAATACCAATCCACCCTTTTCCTTATATTTGAAAGAAACGCCAGAGAATTTTACCCCGACCTGTCCTTTCATGTGATACTGTCTTGCTTCATCCTCTAAAGGAAGTTCCTCAAGTTCTATTAGACGTTCTGCAGAAGTGAGTGAATTGACGAATGTAGGCAATAGTCTGGCAAAATCGAGCATAGGTCTCTGTATTCGGCTAATTAGTTGGGTGAAAGCCATAAGCACACCTACAGTTATTATTCCGTCATTAAGTTCAAAAAGTCCCCATACGAGCGCCACAAGATATCCTCCCGCAAATCCTATATTGACAATGGTCTTGGACAAAATAGAGAACATTGCACGCTTTTTTATCTGCCATCTGAGGACAGACTGTCGTTTTTCCAACTTGTCAACCTGATTGTCAGCTTGTTCCATCACTTTTACCACCATCTTATTCTGAACGCTTTCTTGGATTATGGCTTGCAATGCACTATTGCTATCCTTGATTTTTCTTACGATTCTACGCATTTTCCTAAAATAGAATCGGCTCAACAAGACAAATACAGGAGCCGACACAATCAAGATGATAGCCAAATGTCTATCCATTGAAAAAAGGTAAATAAACGAAGCAATGAACTGAACGGTAATGATAACCGCAGATGGGACTACCTCAGTCATGAGCGATACGATGTCACCCACATCTCCAAATAGTCGATTTAAGACGTCACCGCTATGCATTTTGTCAACCCCTTTCCACTCTCCATGTAACAATCTGGAAAAGAAGTATTGCTGCATTAAGTTTTGTGTTCTCACACCAAGTACAGCCCTGACCCAGGTTTTGATGATATTAAGCAACATCTCACAGATAAGAACCGAAGCCAAGATGATAGCAAGCGTGACCAGGTTTCCCTCACGTGAATGAGTTGCCACATCAGTAAGCCTTTTTATGAGTTCCACGCCATATAGACCAAGTCCCACTTGCAGCAATCCGACCACAATGTTTATTCCAGCCTGTAGCCTGCAACCCTTATGGTGCTTCCACAGCCAAGCAATCAAAGTACGAGTAGAATATTTTGTTTTGTTTATTCTCATCAGCGCTTACCCTAAAATCTGTTATCAAGTCCCCACATCATCTTCTGTCGTAGTGTAGAATAGAAATTCTGTGTTTTTTTCACGACGACCTTCACTTTGTAATGAGCCTTCTTAATTTTTATGACCGTATTGTCGGGATAGCTATGGCTACGTCCGTCAATAGCTACGAGGAAGCTTCCCGAACGGCTTTGGATCTTCAATTCCACTTCAGCGTTGTCGTCAAGGACGATAGGTCGCATATTAAGTGAATGAGGAGCGACGGGGGTGAGAAGGATATCATTCCCTAGAGGTGACATGATTGGTCCACCCACACTTAAAGAATATGCCGTGGAGCCAGTTGGCGTGCCGACGATAAGTCCGTCGGCCTGATAAGTAGTGAGATATTCGTGGTCTATGTTTGTATGAATTCCAATCATGGAAGAAATATCATGCTTTAAGACAGCGACTTCATTCAGTGCGTAAGGTACAGGTCCCAGGTCAACATCTTCGGATGACGCATGAAGCACAGACCGCTCTTCAATCATCACATCACCATTATTCAAGTCATTGAAAATATTTTCTATGTCATCAGGAAGGAAAGATGCTAGAAAGCCCAATCTTCCAGTATTGAATCCAATGATAGGTATCTGCTTTTCACCCACTTTTGCCGCCACATCCAAGAATGTCCCGTCTCCACCCATACATATCACATAGTCGGCCTTGAAATCATTAGTTTGGATGACTTCGCATTTAGGCAAAGTTATATTGAGCCTGTTCCTCATAAAGTCATAGAATGGTTGTTGCACGGCAATTTCAGCATCGTATTGTTCGGCTATGGCAAGAAACTTCTGGACAGCCATCGACTTTTTTTCTTGGTAGGTGTTACCGAAAAGTGCAAATCTCATTATCAGGTCCTCTTAAAAATTAAAATCAGATATTATTTACAAAGATAATTATTATTTACGATTTGGGCAACAATAAGATAAGGATATTTGCCGATTACCTATAAAAACTTGTCATTAATAAAAAGTAAAAATAATTAAAAGAAACGTAATAATGCATGATTTTTTACAAAATATCATTAAAATATGTTGTAGCAGGAAAAATTATTATTATTTTTGCATAATAATCCGTTCAGTTGGCAGTTAATTATTCAGTCCTTGCCAAAACTACGGAGCAAACCGAAACAACCTGACACAATGACTAAATTAAGCGTAAACATCAACAAGGTGGCAACAATCCGCAATGCACGTGGAGGCGACAATCCCGATATTCTCCAGATCGCTCGTGACTGTGAGTCATACGGCGCAGAAGGCATCACTGTCCATCCCCGTCCTGACGAACGGCATATTCGCTACAACGATGTAATTTCCCTCAAACCCATATTGACAACAGAATTCAACATAGAGGGATATCCACAGAAATCATTTATTGATTTAGTCAAGAGCGTACGTCCCACCCAAGTTACATTGGTTCCGGACAGTCCTGACCAAATCACGTCCAACTGCGGATGGGACACAAAAGAGCACTTCGAGTTTTTGTCGGATATTGTAAGTGACTTGACCGAAGCAGGCATCCGAACCAGCATATTTGTCGGCACCGAGCCAGAGATGATAGACTATGCCGCAAAAACCGGCACAGACCGCATAGAACTTTACACAGAGCCATACGCCCGTATGTATAAGAAAGATCCCATCAAAGCAGTGGCACCATTTGTTGAAGCGGCGCGTATAGCTCGCAAAAATGGTCTGGGCGTGAATGCCGGTCACGATTTAAGTCTTGAAAACCTGGCTTATATCCATCAAGAGATTCCATGGATCGACGAAGTGAGCATAGGCCATGCTCTCATTTGCGATGCCATATATTTCGGGCTTCATGAAACAATAATGAAATATAAGAGCTGTCTCAACTAAATTGTCCCAACATTCTAGATAGATGAATGACAATTACAGAGCCACAAACACAGACACGACAACAAACAAGAACAAAAATAAAAATAATCAAACAAAGCAATGACAATACTTGAATTACTTGAAAAGGGCGGTTGGATAATGATAGTACTTGGCGTCCTGTCGCTAATAGCCATTTATATTTTCATAGAGCGTTTCATCGCCATCCGTTCGGCAGCAAAGAACGACCCGTTGTTCATGGACCGCATCCGCGATTACATTAAAAGCGGTGAAATCAAGTCAGCGATCAATTTCTGCCGTGTTACCAACACTCCAGGAGCAAGAATCATAGAACGCGGTATCAGCCGAATAGGCCAACCCGCCCCAGAAATCCAGACAGCCATAGAAAATACAGGCAATCTAGAAGTGGCAAACCTTGAAAAGCGCCTCCATGTACTTGCAACCATATCTGGAGGAGCTCCAATGATTGGTTTCCTCGGTACTGTGATTGGTATGGTACAGGCATTCTGGCAGATGTCGGAATCAGGAGGTAACCTTGATATCTCCATGCTATCAGGTGGAATCTATCAGGCAATGATTACCACAGTGGGAGGATTGATAGTAGGTATCATCGCACTCTTCGCATACAACTATCTCGTATCAAAGGTAGATGGTGTAGTGAACGAACTGGAACGCAAGTCACTTGCTTTCATGGACATCATGAACGAAGGCGATATTGATACCGCACAGAAATCGGAAAAATAACCAAACAGCAGCATTTCAACTATGGCATTACATAGAAGGACAAAGGTAACCCCCACATTCAACATGTCTTCGATGACAGACATCATATTCCTATTGCTGATTTTCTTCATGATAACCAGCACATTGGTGTCGCCAAATGCGCTGAGGGTGAATTTACCACAAAGTAAAAAGCAAACCACAGTTCAGGGAAAGGCTTATGTAACGATTGATAGTCTTCAACACATATATGCCTCATCCGACGGTGAAGAGGAAATCGAGGTTACTCTCGAAGAGTTGGGTGCTAAACTATCAGAGCAGAAAAAAGACAGCATAGACATGGTAGTTTCATTATATGCTGATCAGAGCGTGCCATACAAGATTATTGTCGATGTGCTCAACGTAGCCAACGAGAACGATTTTAAAATGGTTCTCGCAACTCGTCCACCCGACAATGTAGTCAACGAACAAGAAGAGCACACGAACGCATCAGGAGAGGATACACAAGAATTGACGGGAAGCGACAGAACTACTTTACCAACAGAGGAAAAGCTCTAATGCAACGCATAAAAGGATTAACATTAATACAACAGATTTTGAATTATACTGAAGAAGATAACAATAAGAAGTCCAAGATCACTTCCTTGGTACTAACAGTTGGCATTCATGCGCTACTGCTGGTGTTGCTATCATTTCTCACGATGACGCCAGCCCCTCCGTCCATGCGTGATGACGGCATACCCGTATTGTTAGAATCAGACGACACAGAAGAAGATGAATTGGAAGAGATCGAAGAAGAGAAGCATATAATTAATACAACGGACTATACCAACCTCAACATATCAGAGCATGGTAACGATCAGGGGCTAGGCAGTCCAGCCAAACAAGGCAGTCCATCTCAGAAAGGTGCAAGCAGCAAGACGGCTAAAACAATCTCTTCGCCTTCTAATCCTGCAAATGAGTCAAGCCAAAGTCCTTCTGCCGGCAATCCAAACACATCACCTAAGCCCACTCCACCAAGCAAGCAACAGCCATCCGCCAAGCCATCCAACGAGGCAAAAACCAACAAGAGCAATACAGAAACAAAAATAACCAATAACAGGGAACAAACCGTAACCCATTCCGACAACCCTTCAGCCAAGAAAGAAGCCGAAGAAGCAACTGCAAGGATACAAGCAGAACAGGCACGTAAACAAGAGTCAGAGCGCAAGGCAAAAGAAGAAGCTGCCAGAAAGGCAGAAGAAAAGCGTAAAGCAGACTTGGCTGCAGCAGAAGCCAAGAAAAAGGCAGAAGCGGCAGAGGCGGCAAGGAAAGCCGAAGAAGCCAAAAAGGCAGCAGAGGCTGAAGCGGCTAAAAAAGCAGAAGAAGCACGTCGTGCCGCAGCGCAGGCAAATGCTGGTGGAAGAGCAAGCAGAGGATTTGGCAACGGAAATGGCAATGGTAATCAACAAGGAAGTGGTCAGCAAGGCAATTCCAACGGGAACGGTTCAAACGCTCAAGGCACGGGTGTCGGAGGAGTTGGTACATCTGCAAGCGTTGGTTCACGTAAAGCCTTGTCGTTGCCTGCTCCTCAATATACAGACAAAACGAGTCAGGGAACGGTTGTAGTGGCAATCGTCGTCAATTCTGCTGGTAGTGTGAAATCAGCAAATGTGCAAAGTGGCAACACTTCACAGGCCTTAAAAAATGCCGCAAAAGCAGCCGCCCTAAAGGCAAAATTCAGTTCTGGCGACAACGACAACGAACGTGGAACAATAACATATAGGTTTAAGATTAAGTAATTATTGTTGAGGGGATTGATGGGGATGGATTAGGATTGGTTAGGATGGATTAGGATTGGTTAGGATGGATTAGGATGGATTAGGATGGATTAGGATGGATTAGGATGGATTAGGATGGGTTAGGATGGGTTTAGGATGGATTAGGATGGATTAGGATGGATTAGGATGGATTAGGATGGGTTAGGATGGGTTTAGGATGGATTAGGATGGGTTAGGATAGGTTAGGATGGGTTAGGATGGGTTAGGATGGGTGGCAAACATTACAAAATAATTAAACAAAGCCAAATTATTCACAAATCTCACGCAGGGGGGGACGACAAAGAGGTTCAGAGATTTGATTCATAATGACTTTATGGGGTTGTTTGCAACATATTGATTCATAACGACTTGATGGATTTGTTTGCAACTTATTGATTCATAATGACTTAATGGATTTGTTTGCAACATGTTGGTTCATAATGACTTTATGGGTTTGTTTGCAACTTATTGGTTCATAATGACTTAATGGATTTATTCGCAACGGGATGCTTGCGATGAAAAAAAGAAACGACGGATATAATTAATTTTAGACAATACTATGATTTACGTTTTTTTAGCAACAGGCTTCGAAGATATTGAAGCTTTAGGTTTTGTGGATGTATGTCGCAGGGCATCCCTCCCATTAACAACAGTATCAATCACAGGTGAAAAGGTGGTATGCAGTGCACATAATGTAGGTATCGTTGCCGATGCTCTATTTGAGGATCTCGAATTCGACGATGCAGAATTGCTCTATCTTCCAGGCGGAATGCCAGGAGCCGCAAATCTTGACAACCACTCAGGTTTAAGAGGGTTGATTATGCAGCATTATGAAGCAAGCAAGCCGCTTGCCGCCATTTGTGCCGCCCCAATGGTTTATGGGAACCTAGGTTTGCTGGAAGGCTTGAAGGCAACTTGCTATCCTGGGTTTGAGGACTATCTCACTGGAGCTGACACTACCGGTGATTTAGTTGTATGCGATGGTCAATTCTTCCTCGGTAAAGGTCCAGCAGCCGTATTGAAATTAAGTTATACAATCGTTGCGCATCTCTGCGATAAGGCAACTGCAAAACAGATCTGCGAAGGGATGCTGTATCCCGAAGTTGTGGTTTGACATACCAGTATTTTTGATAAGCCATGGCTGATTGAATCATCGAAAACTGATTCAAAATGATTAAACCCAAATGGGTTAAAACAAATTACAAGAAATCCCATTTTTCCATTAATCCGGCAATTGGGATTTAACAACAAGTTTTACACAAAAGATATGGGACGACTCAGGAAAGCATACCCATGGTATAGCAAGAAGAAACTGAACGAGGTGATTTTCGGCACCGACACACCTGCCGGCCACAGATTCGACATTATCTTGCTTATCGTAATATTCATAAGTGTGGTTGTAGCCATTTGGGAAAGTACCCCACGGCCAAATGCCACTACCAAGCTGGTTTTGAGCATAATAGAATACGCAGTGACTATTCTGTTTACTATAGAATATATCGTAAGGATTTACTGTTCACCAAAGCCCAAGGAATATATCTTCAGTTTCTTTGGTATTGTTGACCTTTTGTCCACCCTACCCCTCTACCTATCCTTCATTCTCCCAGGTGCACAATATTTTGTCCTTATCCGTGCCTTTCGTCTGATAAGAGTATTCCGCATATTCCGTCTTTTTACATTTATCAATGAAGGAATCATATTCGTACAGTCGCTTCGCAAAAGCGTAGCAAAGATTCTGGTGTATCTCTTGTTCGTCTTGATACTGGTGACGATTATAGGAACAATAGAATACGTGATAGAAAACGGAGAGCCTGGAAGCGGATTCACCGACTTGCCATCAAGCATCTACTGGGCAATCGTTACAATGACCACCGTTGGTTATGGGGACATAACCCCCGTAACGACTGTAGGCAGGATCTTATCCGCCCTCATCATGGTATTAGGTTATACTATCATAGCCGTACCGACAGGAATCGTTTCAGCAACAGTGATTAACGAGACACGCAAACGTGTGAAGAAAGGTCGTTGTCCACGCTGTAACGGCAAAGTGGAAAATGGATTTAAATTTTGTCCACATTGCGCCGAAAAGCTATAATAGCAGAATAGACTTAAAACAAATGGCAGATGGTTTTCCTCAACTGCCATTTGTTCATTATATCCAATGAATTAAATACATTTGATATTATCACAAATCATTATACATACCATATTTTGAATGATTTCAAATCGAATGAAAAATCCATGATCAAAGATTTCCTTGTTCCTTCTCTTTGAAATACTTGTATGTAGCCACTTTTAGCTCGGCACAAGCGTCTTCATCGCAAACGATGATGGCATGTTGATGAAGCTGTATGGCACTAATGGTCCATACATGGCTGATAGGTTGTTCGATGGCATGTTTCAGGGCACGTGCCTTGCCATGCCCGTTGCAAACAATCATCACCTCGCGTGCCGCCAACACCGTTCCAACACCGACTGTCAAAGCCTGACGAGGCACCTTTGTGATGTCGTTGTCAAAGAAACGACAGTTAGCATGCAGTGTGTCGGTTGCAAGAGTCTTGATACGTGTCTTGCTTCCCAAGGAGGAGAATGGCTCGTTGAATGCTATGTGGCCGTCAGGGCCTATGCCTCCCATAAAGAGGTCGATTCCGCCTGCAGCCTCTATGGCTTTCTCGTATTCTTCACATTCCTTCAACAAGTCAGGGGCATTACCGTTAAGTATGTGTACGTTCTTTGGATTGATGTCGATATGCCTAAAGAAATTATTCCACATAAAGCTATGGTAGCTTTCCGGATGACTTTCCGGCAGTCCCACATATTCATCCATATTGAATGTGACGACGTGTTTGAAACTAACCTTTCCCTCTTTGTTCATCTTTATAAGTTCATTATAAAGTCCGAGTGGTGAGCTGCCTGTTGGGCATCCAAGTACGAACGGTTTGTCTTTAGTTGGTTCAAACTCATTAATTCTCTTTACAACATGTTCCGCTGCCCAGCGTGACAGTTGGTCATAATTCGGTTCAATAATTACTCGCATAAAAATGTTTTTTTATTAAAATTTTCATGCAAATATATATAAAAAAAATAAAAACGTAAGAATTTTGCCAAAGAATCATTAATTTTGTAAAAAAATAAATACTAAATGATTAATCGAAACGAATATCTTGTTGTAGGCAGAAGCAATTCAACGACCAAGACAGGCTCCCCATTTTGCATACTAAAATTGAAAAATACCGAAGAAGAAATTTCAATATCAGTATGGGACGTATTACCAGATGACCAACCAGTATTCGGTCAGCTCGTCAGTTTTATTGACATCAAAGACAATGCCGGCAAAAAATCCGCCCGCAAGATGGACATGGTTCCTGGGTCGAAGCCTTCAGAGGGACATCCGCTCTACGGTCTGCTACCACATCCTATTAAGCGGGAACTATGGGACAAATGCATAGATAAGTTGGTAAGCTATTGCAATGACAAGCAATTGACCGAAGCCATCAAGGAATATGCAAACACGTTGTTCAAACCATATTCACAATATCCAGCCGCGACGAGTGTCCACCATGCTTTCCCTGGCGGTTTGCTTAACCACACCTACCAAATGCTCCACATGCTTGAAGGACTTTACCCTTGTCTTCCTTATCCAGTCAAAATAGAGCGTTGCATCCTTGCCATCTTATTCCACGATTATGGCAAGGTATATGAATACAACAAAGAGGGAGACCCGCAAGTGATGAAGCATTTGCTCGGTCACGTCTATATATCAGCCAATCGCCTTCAGAAGACACTTGAAGAAAAGAACATATCAAATGATGAAGTCTCCAAGATTGTGCACATCGTTTTGGCTCACCACGGTCAACTGGATTATGGTTCTCCAGTCGTCCCATGTACTCAAGAAGCTGTAATCGTACATTATCTTGACGACTTGTCGGCTAAAGTCGATATAATCGAGAGTTCTCCAGCAGGCGAACGCAATTTCGCACTTGGTACTACTATCGTAAAGGATTAACATTAAATGTGTTAGCATAGTTTATCCAGAGAACACATTACAATTACAATCGCTTCTCTCCAATATGCCGATTTGTGATAAAAGGAAATGGGCATATAATATTTTATATTATATTTTCTCATTTGTAAAATTATTCGTAACTTTGCAAAGATGATCAGCCATATAGTGAAGGCTAAGCCTTTTCATTGGCTGTTACACAACAAGGCAACTGCACTTGCGTTGTAATTGCCCATAACATAACGATATAGAGCATTGTCTAATGCAAAAACCTCAGGCGACGGTGAAAAGACGCCCAGCATCAAGCCAGTCCTTGATGGCAACTCCAATTCAAAAAAATACGAATATGGAGAGTCGGTAGAGTATGCCCATCATTCTGACTGTCAATGGTTTGTAATCAGGGCTACTTTTAATCGTTCCAAAAAGGCATACGACTATCTGACATCAAAAGGTTTTCACGCTTTTCTCCCAGTAAAAATATCAGAAAAAGTAAAGGACAAGCATCTTTCAAGAGTGCTTCAGCCTCTTATTCCCAACATGCTGTTCGTTTACTCCGACAAAGACACAATAATTCATTTCATAAAAGAAAGCAACGAACTGCCCATAATCAGTTTCTACTACAACCATTTTGAGAAAGAGAAGACCGGTGTTGACAAACTCCTGACCGTCCCTACCCCACAAATGGACAATTTCATCAGGGCAACGAGAGTAAGAAACCAGCACACCGTGCTTGTCGATCCGTCCAAGATCACATTCAAGAGCGGTGACACAGTGCGCATAATTGAAGGTGATTTTGTAGGAGTCATAGGAAAGATAGCCAGAATAAAAGGTCAGAAACGTGTTGTCGTATCATTAGAAGGTGTCTGTTCAATAGCAACAGCCTATATCCCATCCGCATTTATAGAGCCATATATTCCCGAAACAGACGAATTATAAGTCACAAAACGTTTTATTCCTCAACAATTCAATGAATATAGTCAATACAGCCATTCCAGGCATAAAGATTCTTGAGCCACAGATATTTGAAGACAGCCGTGGCTATTTTTTCGAGTCTTTTTCCCAGAAAGTGTTCTCAAAGGCTGTTAAAGACATTACATTTGTTCAGGACAACGAGAGCAAATCGTCATACGGAGTTCTTCGTGGGTTACATTTTCAGGTGCCGCCCTTTGCCCAGGCAAAGCTAGTAAGGGTTATCGAGGGTCGTGTTCTTGATGTGGCGGTAGATATCCGCAAAGGTTCTCCCACCTACGGCAAATGGGTGTCTTGTGAGCTGAGCGAAGAAAACCACCGGCAATTATTCATTCCCAAAGGATTCGCCCATGGGTTCAGCGTATTGAGCGATACGGCAATCTTCCAGTACAAATGCGATGAATTCTACAATCATCAGAGTGAAGGTGCGATTATTTGGAACGACCCTCAACTCCACATAGACTGGAAGTTGCCATCTTCCGACGTGGTTTTGTCAGACAAAGACAAGTCCAATCCTCTCTTTTCTGAATTTGACTCGCCATTTACTTTTGAAGGATAAACACCATATAGCCTTATGAAAGGAATAGTGTTAGCTGGAGGTTCCGGCACGCGTCTCTATCCCATAACCAAGGGAGTGAGCAAGCAACTCATACCTATATTCGACAAACCGATGGTTTATTATCCCATATCGGTATTGATGGAAGCTGGCATACGCGACATTCTGATCATCTCCACCCCTCAAGATTTACCCAGCTTCGAACGTCTGTTGGGTGACGGATCCGACTATGGCGTACGTTTCACATACTCAGAACAGCCATCACCCGACGGACTGGCACAAGCATTCATCATTGGAGAAGATTTCATTGGCAGTGATTCCGTTTGTCTGGTACTAGGCGACAACATCTTCCATGGAAACGGCTTTACTCCGATGTTGAACAATGCAGTCGTGGAAGCAGAGGAGCATGGCAAAGCCACGATTTTCGGTTATTGGGTAAGCGATCCTGAACGTTATGGCGTGGCAGAGTTTGACAATACAGGTCAATGTCTCTCCATAGAAGAGAAGCCCGAAAACCCGAAATCCAACTATGCCGTCGTCGGACTATATTTTTATCCAAACAAAGTCGTGGAGATAGCAAAAGCGATCAAGCCTTCTGCACGTGGTGAACTGGAGATTACAACCGTTAACCAACGCTTTCTTTCAGATGGCGAGTTGAAAGTTCAGACATTGGAACGCGGATTTGCCTGGCTTGACACAGGTACACACGACTCACTTGCAGAAGCATCGACGTATATTGAGGTAATTGAAAAGCGTCAGGGGCTTAAAGTGGCATGTCTGGAAGGAATTGCCTACCGTAAGGGTTGGATTGATGAGAAAAAGATGACAGAACTGGCTCAACCCATGTTAAAAAACCAGTACGGACAATATCTTCTCAAAGTCATAGACGACATGAAAAAGAAGAGGAATTAAATACGTCTGTCAATCCACATTAAGCGTGGATAAATGTCCCACACGCCCTTAGCTCTGAAAAAATCCCAAAGTTGCATGATACTTATAACAGGTGCAAACGGTCAACTAGGTCTTTCACTTCAAGAGAGGCTGAATAAGCATGAATCACTGAAAGACAAGGTCATATATACGGATGTAACAGGCAATTTCCAACATCTTGACATTACGGATTTCGACAACATAATGAATGTCGTAAATCAAAACAATGTGAAGCTGATTGTGAATTGTGCCGCTTATACGAATGTAGATAAAGCTGAAGAAGAGCCAGACATTGCAGAAGCATTGAATTCGAAAGCTGTAGGCAATCTGTCCAGAGCCGTGAAAGCGACGAATGGTCTTCTCATACATATTTCAACCGATTACGTGTTTGGCGGCAACCTAAACAATACTCCATGCAAAGAGGGACAAAGCACAAATCCGACAGGAGTATATGGCAGTAGCAAGCTGAATGGCGAGAAAGCCATTAGGCATTCAGGTTGCAATAGCGTGATTATCCGAACTTCATGGCTATATAGTGAGTATGGCAAGAATTTCTTGAAGACGATGCTTCGCTTGACAGGTGAGAAAGAACGGTTGAACGTGGTGTTCGATCAAGTGGGTACACCCACATACGCCGGTGACCTGTCTTCTGCCATCATAAACGTTATTGAAGACTATCTGAGAGAAATAAAGACGAATGGAAATGCCATCTACTCCAAGGCAGGCATTTATCATTATTCAAACGAAGGCGTATGCTCCTGGTATGACTTCACCAAGATGATAGCGAACATATCAGGCAACACGAAATGCAAAATCTTCCCATGCCACAGCGACGAGATTCCGTCGAGAGTGGTTCGTCCGAGTTATAGCGTTCTTGACAAAACAAAAATCAAATCGACTTTCGGAATTGAGATTCCTTACTGGCTCAATTCCTTGGAAAGATGCATCAGCAACATTAAAGGCAGTTCATCGGAATAATTGTATGCAAGATCACAAATACCACATATTTTCCCCCTATAGGGTTTGTCCCTTGGGTGCACACGTTGACCATCAGCATGGTTTAGTCACCGGTTTCGCTATCGACAAGGGAGTTGACCTTTGGTTCACTCCTAACGATGACGGAAAGGTTCATTTGGAATCCCTCACTTTTGAGGGGGAAGTGGATTTCGACATCACCCAGCCATCACAAGTTCGCGAACGCCATTGGGGCGATTATGTCCGCGGTGCCAAGTATGCGCTCAGGAAACGATTTGAATTATCCAAAGGCATAAATGGCGTCATAAAAGGTTCATTGCCTGTAGGAGGCCTCAGTTCATCAGCAGCGGTTCTCATCGCCTATGTCATGGCTTTTGCGAAAGCAAACGGAATCACGTTGAAGCCTTTTGAGGTGGCTCAAATAGCATCCGAGGCAGAACGCGAATACATCGGGTTGAACAACGGTTTGCTCGACCAGGCCTGTATCGCACTGGGCAAGAAAGACGGCCTACTCTTCCTTGACTGCGACTCAAACGAGTATAGGATTATCAAGCGTAATCCCCAAATGCCGGAGTTTGAAATCGGCATATTCTTCTCAGGCTTGACACGTAGTTTGGTGAACAGCGACTATAATCTGCGCGTATATGAATGCAAGACGGCAGCGTGGAACATGTTGGCATATACCGATCAGCCACTCAAGACCTTCGATAAGACGTTCCTTCGCGACATCCCAAGGGCAACTTTCGAAAAGACCCGTATAGCCATGCCACAACGGTTTGCACGTCGTGCAGAACATTTCTATTCAGAATACCGTCGTGTTCGGCAGGGTGTGACAGCATGGGAGACAGGCAATTTGAAACTATTCGGACAACTGAGTTTCAATAGTTGTGAATCGAGTATCCACAATTATGAATGTGGCAGTCAAGAACTCATCGCCATTTATGATATCATGCGTGAACTTCCTGGCATCTGGGGCGGACGTTTCTCTGGAGCCGGCTTTAAGGGAGCTTGCATTGCCCTTGTTGACCCGTCACATAAAGATGAGATTCAGAAGACCCTAACCAAACGATACCTGGAGCAGTTCCCCGAATACGAACATACATTCGAGGTTTTCTGGGTTAGACAAGATGATGGCGCAAGATTTGTTGACTGACGTATCTTGGCGTAATAGGAAAAAACAATACTTAAATGAAAAATATCGTTATAGCGGCCGGATATGCCACTCGCCTATATCCTTTGACAGAGAACACCCCCAAGCCACTGCTGACCATAGGAGGAAGAACCATCTTGGGCAGGATGCTCGACGACATAGACAAAATAGACGATATAGACGAACATGTAATCATCAGCAATCACAAGTTTGCAAGAAATTTTGAAGAATGGGTTTCAAAACAACATTATTCAAAGAAAATAACGATTGTTGACGATGGTACGACTACTAACGACACACGATTAGGAGCCGTATGCGACCTTCTCTTTGCAATTGACAAGTTAGGCATAGACGATGATTCGTTAGTCGTGGCTGCCGACAACATACTCTTTTTCTCGTTTCAGGAATTCGTGGATTTCGCAAAAGACAAGAACTCTTCATGCATCATGTGTCACGAGCAAAAAGACGTTGACAAGCTTCGCCGTACCGGAGTTGTAGTAGTCGATGACAACATGAAAGTCTTGGAGATGCAGGAAAAGCCATTAGAGCCGAAAAGCACCTGGGCTGTTCCACCTTTTTATTTTTACAAGAAAAGCGACTTGCCTTTAATTCGGACATCCTTAGAACATGGATGCGGGAAGGATGCACCTGGCAACCTCGCACATTATCTAGTAGATCGCACGACAATACATGCCTGGCCAATGTCAGCAGGACGGTTCGACATCGGTTCGCTCGACACTTATAATGAAGCACAAAAACGTTTCTCATAATAAAAGTGTGAATTTCTCCTACTGTGAAATACCCTATTGCAACTGACAGACGTAAATTATATAAGATTGGCATCAATTTCTCTTCTGAAGCCAGAAAGATAGAAGGGTGGAAAGTTGTGGAATAAAAATGTTTTTTCATTTCTCAAATCTCAAATATCAATGAAAAATATTCTTGTTACCGGAGGTGCTGGTTTCATCGGAAGCCATGTAGTAAGATTATTCGTTAGCAAATACCCTGACTACAAGGTTGTCAATCTCGACAAGCTTACATACGCCGGCAATCTTGCAAATCTGTCAGATATAGAAGACCGTCCGAATTACAAATTCATAAAAGCCGATATCTGCGACTACGAAAGGATTCTTGAGATATTCAAGACAGAGCATATAGATGGAGTGATCCATTTGGCTGCAGAAAGTCATGTGGACAGAAGCATAAAAGATCCGTTCACTTTTGCCCGCACAAACGTGATGGGCACCCTGTCTCTCCTGCAAGCCGCCAAGGAATATTGGGAAAGCCTGCCTTCGGGCTACAAGGAAAAGAAATTCTATCACATATCCACAGACGAGGTCTATGGCGCACTTGCAATGACAGATCCACAGGGACACAAGTCAGACATTTCCTCACATGAGGTTTATGGCGACGATTTTTTCCGTGAAGACACGAAGTACGACCCTCACAGTCCATATTCTGCAGCCAAGGCCTCGAGCGACCATTTCGTTCGTGCATATCACGACACGTATGGAATGCCGACAGTTGTGACCAATTGTTCCAACAACTACGGGCCATACCAATTTCCTGAAAAGCTCATACCTTTATTCATCAACAACATACGCTATCGCAAGCCACTACCAGTTTATGGTCGTGGCGAGAATGTCCGCGACTGGCTCTACGTAGAAGACCATGCCCGCGCCATCGACCTGATATTCCATCGTGGGAAAGAGGCGGAGACCTACAACATAGGTGGCTTCAACGAATGGAAAAACATCGATGTTGTCAAGATTCTAATCAAGACCGTAGATCGTGTGTTGGGGCGCAAGGAGTTTGAAGATCTTGATCTCATAACCTACGTGACCGACCGTCAAGGACATGACCTACGCTATGCCATCGACTCATCTAAACTCAAGCGTGAACTCGGCTGGAAGCCATCTTTGCAATTTGAGGAAGGCATAGAGAAAACCGTACGCTGGTATCTCGACAATGAAGCATGGATGAACAATGTGACTTCAGGCGACTATCAGCGCTATTACGAGGAGATGTATGGGGATGACAAATGAAAGATTGAGTTTTTGACTTATGTATAGTAAATGTAGTATATAACAATAGTATATAACAATAGTTGTGACCCAGTGCAAAAGATTGACCTGAATAACAAGACATTGCTGGTGACCGGTGCCGCAGGATTCATCGGAGCCAATCTGGTAAGGCGTTTGCTGAAAGACACCGTTGGTAGCACAGTCATAGGCATCGACAACATGAACGATTATTATGATGTGAGGCTGAAAGAAGAACGACTCCACGAAATCGGTTCACTCGATTCAGGAGGACGTTTTCAGTTCCTGCGTGGCGACATATCCGACAAGACTCTCGTCTGCAATGTCTTTACAGAGCACTGTCCTGCTATTGTAGTAAACCTGGCGGCTCAGGCAGGCGTTCGCTACTCCATCACCAACCCGGATGCTTACATACAGTCGAACCTGATCGGTTTCTACAACATACTAGAGGCCTGCCGTCACAGCTACGACAATGGGCTGACTGGCGTGGAGCATCTGGTATATGCAAGTTCATCAAGCGTATATGGTTCCAACAAGAAGGTGCCATACAGCACGTACGACCAGGTGGACAATCCCGTGAGCCTCTATGCCGCCACGAAGAAGAGTAACGAGTTGCTGGCTCACGCCTATAGCAAGCTCTACGACTTACCATCCACAGGGCTACGTTTCTTCACCGTATATGGTCCAGCCGGCCGGCCCGACATGGCCTATTTCGGATTTACCGACAAGTTGGTGCGTGGAGAGACAATTAAGATATTCAATTATGGCAACTGCCGTCGCGACTTCACATATATAGACGATATCGTAGAGGGCGTGGCTCGAATTATGCAAGGAGCTCCTGAGAAACGATTGGGCGCAGACGGTCTGCCCGAACCACCCTATGCCATATACAACATAGGGAACTCGTCGCCCGAAAACCTGCTCGACTTCGTAAGCATCCTTCAAGAGGAACTAGTCAGGGCCGGTGTTTTGCCAGAAGATTATGACTTTGAATCTCACAAGGAATTGGTGGCCATGCAGCCAGGAGACGTACCCGAGACCTATGCCGACACTTCTGCCTTGGAGCATGACTACGGTTTCCGCCCTTCAACGCCACTGCGCGAAGGTCTCCGACGCTTTGCGGAATGGTATGCCAGAAGAAATGGGTAGATGGTGGAAGTAGGATGATTTTTAATGATGAAACTGAAGGCTATTCACAGCGATTTAGGCATATACTTGTTTCTTGATAGTGGATGTGAGAACAGAATTAAGATAGGTCAATAAGGCATTGGCTCATCTAATCAGGCAGATTACAACTAATTACATAATAAATTTTTATATTTCACCATGGAATTTTTAGCTATTTACAGAGATTTTGTCACATTGGATAAATTGTGGCTGGCAATTGCAATTATTGCATTTCTAATTAAATGTTTTACTCATGAATTTGTGTCGTTTACAGTAGGATGTGCGGGAATACTAACGTTTATTGCCGCCAACACCTTTTTTGCCGGGAAATTACCAGCACAAATCATCACTTTCATAGTTTCAATATTTGTACTGAATCCATTCATTCAACCATATTCCATCAGGAAGAATGAAGAACGGCGTATTCGACAGGCGAAGGAAAAGAACGTACCGTTTTTCGGCAAAACCGGTGTTGTCATAGAGCGAATCGACAACATGAATTCCACTGGTAAGATTAGTATAGATGGGACAGAGCAAAAAGCACGTTCCGCCACTGGCATCATTCATCAAGAAGGTGAAAATGTCAGAGTTGTAGATCACGACCGAACAATCTTGTTGGTAGTCTGAGTCCTTTGTTCAAATCACGTACCCATATTTCAATTCATCACGTTATTCTCAGAATTGGAAAAAACTTATTTATCATATAATTCAAATCACAAAATTTAGATTACGAAATGTCTTAGAACCCTGTTTTTCTAAGAGATTATCTAAATTTACCTTTATAACAAATAAAAACAAAAACAAAAACAAAAAAATTATGCGAGTAATCATTGAGCCCGATTATGAAAATTTGTCACGCTGGGCAGCTGAATATGTGGCAAAGAGAATAAACGAAAGTGAGCCAACCAAAGAAAAGCCATTCGTGTTGGGATGTCCCACAGGCAGTTCCCCTCTAGGCCTTTACAAGAATCTCATAGAGATGAACAAGGCCGGCAAGGTTAGTTTCAAGAATGTCGTTACGTTCAACATGGATGAATATGTGGGACTGCCGGAAAGTCATCCGGAAAGCTACCATAGCTTCATGTGGGACAATTTCTTTAGTCACATCGACATCAATCCAAAGAACGTACACATACTTAACGGTAATGCCCCTGACTTGTTGAAGGAATGTGAAGAATACGAGAAAGCCATAGAGGCTGCAGGCGGAATCGACCTCTTTATGGGAGGCATAGGCCCTGACGGCCACATAGCATTCAACGAGCCATTCTCCTCCTTGGGAAGCAAGACACGTATCAAGACTCTTGCAACCGACACACTGCATGCTAACTGTCGTTTCTTCGACAACGACATCACAAAGGTGCCTCGACAGGCTTTGACAGTCGGTGTTGGAACGGTGTTGGCGGCACGCGAGGTGATGATTGTTTGCAACGGGCATGGCAAGGCACGTGCCCTGAAACATGCCATCGAACAACCTATCAGCCATGTATGGACCATTAGTGCCATACAGCTTCACCAACATGCCATCATCGTTTGCGATGAAGACGCTTGTGCTGAGCTAAAAGTGGCTACATACAAGTATTTCTTAGAGAAGGAAGCCGGTAATCTATGAGTACCGGTTTTGGCAAAATAGATGACCAATAATATCGTATCATTTTAGTAATCGTGAAAAAGCAAATTGCTTCTATTTAGCCTGGATTTCTAAGGAAAACAACCAGAAAGACGACATCATATAGTCACTGTTGGCTGATTCACGAAGTGGGGCAAGTTTTTTTAGATTACTTACTATAATTCTCCAATAATCACATATGAAAGAAACAAAGATTTGCGTAATCGGCCTTGGTTACGTTGGACTGCCGTTGGCTCGTCTGTTTTCAACAAAATATGAGACAATAGGTTTCGACATGAACCAGAAACGTGTGGATGCCCTGATGGACGGTCATGACTCCACATTGGAAGTGTCAGACGAGCTTCTCCAAGACGCAATCAACAACAACGGGTTCAAGTGTACGACCAATATGGAAGACATCCGCAGTTGCAATTTTTATGTAGTTGCAGTTCCGACGCGCGAGGAGCAGAATGAGGCTTAGGACAGGGCTACGCGTTTGGCGGCGTGGCGGCTGCGCAGGAGGATGCACCGCAGCATCCATTCAGAGATGGCACTCGGGGTGCCTGCCGTGCCTTATTATGTGGGGGAGGCGGTGTGAAAGCTCTGGAGCGGCGAATGGGAATGGCAGGAGCGTTTCACGCTGGCTGAGCAACTCTGCCGGATTGTGGATAACCTGATTTCGAAACGGGTGGAGACGTGGAGGCGAAGAAAGACTGATGATAACGAAAACGGAGAACAGCTGTTTGAGTACGAAACTCCACAAACCGATGATGAGAACGAAACCCACCGCACGGTGGTCGTTGGAGTTGTTTCAGCTTGGCCGTCAGTAGTGCTGATGGATGTGGAGATTCTCTCAGACCAGCTGGCCGACGAAGATGACACGCGGGACGATGCTTTCGAACTGGCACTGCGAGCCGTCAGCGATGATGAAGAACTGACAGCCTACGTCCAGGCCATCCGCGACATTGGTGAGCTGGATGCCATCTGTGCCCATTTGCACAAAGACAAGAACGCCATCTATAATCTGACCAAGCGCCTGAAGCGAAGGCTTAAGAAGCAGAAGTAATGAAACTGGAAGAAACCATAGACAGATTATATCTGGAGTCGATGCCTCGGAGGGAACTGTATGCCCTCTGGGGCTCGACCACAACCGAATATGAATCCCGGCTGGATGCCATTACCCGTCGTGCCTTTGCTGCAGGCAGGGAGGCTTCCGCCACGAAGATAAAGGAGGAAAGCAAGACCAAGAAATGAAAGAATTTTTGCCCGTGTTGGAGAATTACTCCTGAGTGAGGGTCAGTATGTTTATGAGAGCGAAACCCTATAGGAAAGCTCACAGAAAACATCATTTATCAACCCTTTAAAGAATTAGGAGGAAACAACTATGGCAAAAGTTTTTGGAGTTGGAAGTCAACTCAGTGGAAAGGTAGGTCAGATTACCTACATGCAGACCAAGTATGGGACGGTGGCTTACGAGAGCCGGGCGAAGGCGAAGGTGCCGCGTCGCAGCGAGAAGCAGATGGAGATCCGCACGCAGTGGGTGAACCTCGCGGCTGTCTATCGTCAGTTCAACCAGACGCTCAAGCGGGCGTTCGAGGGTATCGGGAACACGATGAGCGTGTACAACGCTTTCGTCCAGGCCAACATCGGGGTGTGCAAGGTGTACATCACCAAGAAGATGCGCCTCAACGGCGGTTCGGTGCTGGCACCCTACCAGATCACCCGCGGGACGCTTCCTAGTATCTCGACCACCAAGAACGGGCAGAATGTCCTCGTGACCGACATCGCTCTTGGCGGTCTCACCCTCAGCGAGAGCACCACCGTGGCACAGTTTGCCGCAGCCCTCATCGCCTACAACGACGGCTGGGCCGAAGGCGACCAGCTCACCTTCTTCTACGGCGTGCAGATGGTGGACAGCGTGACGGCCACGCCCCGTGCCAAGATCACCGGCTCGAAGGTAGTGCTGGACCTCTCCGACAGCACTCCGCTTTGGGACATCGTGGCCTCGCTCGGATTCGCTTCCGTAGGTGGTTTCCTGGGAATGAGCACGGCCATCACTGATGGCGCTGCGGCCTGGGTCCACAGCCGTGAGTCTTCGACGAGCTCGGCCGACAGCCTGAAGGTGAGCACCCAGTTCCTCTATGTGGACAGCACCCTGCTGGCCCGCTACCAGAGCGACAGCGCCTTCCTGAACAGTGCCGACAGCTACGGTGGCATCAACAGCGCAGCCGTCTATCTGCAGCCCACCTCGCTGGGCAACAGCGGAGTCTCCGCACCGGTTATCAACGTTAACGAAAACGATAACCAGAGCCAGAGCGGCAGCGGAGGAAATGCTAACGATAACGGTAACGAAAACGGCGGCGGTAACTCTGGAGGCAACACTGGCGGCGATACGGGTGGTGATAACACCGGTGGCGGCAACGGTGGAACCGGAGAGGGATTCAACGACTAAACTTCGTGACAACAGTAAACTAAAGAGTCATGAAGTGGTTTAACGAGAAGGAGTTTGCCTGCCGATGCTGCGGGCAACTCCCTCCCTTCGCCAGGGAGAACACAGAGGCATTGGTCAGCCAGGTCCTCGACCCCTTGCGGGAACGCTGCGGCCATCCGATCTACGTGAGCAGCGGCTACCGCTGTCCCACGCACAACCGGGAAGTTGGTGGTGTGGCGCAGAGCCAGCACCTGAAGGGCGAAGCGTCGGACATCAGGCCAGTTAAAAGTGAAAAGTTAAAAGTTAAAAGTGAAGAGTTAAAAGTTAAGAATGAGCTGAATGCGATGGCGGCGATACTGGTGGAGCAGGGACGGTTTGACCAGCTGATACTCTACTCGACGTTCCTGCATGTGAGCTACAAACGCTCCGGACGGAACCGCGGTCAGATACTCAGGAAAATCAGTGGCGGCTATCGCCCGATGACACGAAAGGAGGTGCTGGGCTATGGCGATTAACTGGACTGAAATCATCCTGGGCCTGATGACTCTGGTGAGCGGATGCGGATGGTTGATTGACCGGAAGAAGCACCGTCAGGAGGTGGAGAGCCTCAGGGCGGACAACCGGCAGAAGGATATGGACCTGAGTAAGGATTATGTGTCGGAGTGGCGCACCTACATCGCTGAACCCTTGCAGCGGGAGGTGAACGAACTACGGCAGGAAGTGGCCGAGCTGCGGTATGCGATCCAGCGCATCAGCGACTGCCCTCATCGCGCTGACTGCCCTGTGCTTGACCAGCTGCAGCGTCAGTCGGCAGGCGACTAAGGAGCGCTACCTGCGCACGGAAGCAGTGACAAGGGATACGGTCTGGGAGCAAGTGGTGGTGGCCGTCCACGACACCCTTCGCGAGGTGACCACCATCACCCTCCAGCAAGACGCCCAAGGCGACACCGTAAAGCTGGTGCAGATCACAGACCGCACACGTGCTTCCCGAAGTGAAGGCTTTCGCGACCGCGAAGAGAAGATAGTCGTCAAGACCGACACGGTCTATGTGGCCATCGACTCGGTAACGGTAAACAACAGACCTGCGACCGTAAGCAGTAAGCGGTCAACGGTAAACCAAACATTGAAGTGGTTATTTGCCACACTATGTGCAATAATTGTGTTAACTTTAACGATTAGAATCTGTTTGCGGAAGGCTCTCTAATGGGAGCCTCCGCAGACGGCGTTTTGGAATAGAAATAAACAATAACGATTTATGAGCATTTTTAAGGACAAGGTGCTGCTGATTACGGGTGGCACGGGGAGTTTCGGTAACGCAGTGTTGAACCGCTTCTTGAAGACCGACATCGGAGAGATTCGTATCTTCTCGCGTGACGAGAAGAAGCAGGACGATATGCGGCACGACTTCCAGGCGCGGATGCCGGAGGTGGCGGGGAAGATCAAGTTCTACATCGGTGATGTGCGCAACAAGAGTACGCTGAAGTATGCCATGCGGGGTGTGGATTACGTGTTCCATGCCGCGGCGCTGAAGCAGGTGCCCTCGTGCGAGTTCTTCCCGATGGAGGCGGTGAAGACCAACGTCATAGGGACGGACAATGTGCTGGATGCGGCCATCGATGCAGGTGTGAAGTGTGTCATCTGCCTCTCCACCGACAAGGCCGCTTATCCCATCAATGCGATGGGCATCACCAAGGCCATCGAGGAGAAGGTGGCCATCGCCAAGAGCCGCAACAGTGGTGACACCAAGATCTGCTGCACCCGCTACGGCAATGTGATGTGCAGCCGAGGTAGCGTCATCCCGCTCTGGATTGACCAGATACGCAAGGGCAACCCCATCACCATTACCGAACCCAAGATGACCCGTTTCATTATGAGCCTGGAAGAGGCCGTGGACCTTGTGCTCTTCGCCTTCGAGAACGGCAAGAATGGCGACATCCTTGTCCAGAAAGCACCCGCCTGCACCATCCAGACGCAGGCCGAGGCGGTGTGCGAACTGTTTAAACACCAGTACCGAAGTGCCCAGACCCCTCATTCCGGGCTTGACCCGGAATCTCCCGAGATTCGCGTCATCGGCATCCGCCACGGCGAGAAGATGTATGAGACCCTCCTTACCGATGAAGAGGCCTCGAAGGCCGAGGATATGGGCAACTTCTATCGTGTGCCGGCCGACAACCGCGACCTTAACTACGATAAGTTCTTCAAGGAAGGCGACCAAACCCGCGTAACCCTCAAACAGTTTGATTCCAACAATACGAAACTCCTGACAGTTGAGGAGACAAAGGCCAAGATAGCCTCGCTGGAATACATCCAGAACGAACTTAAAGGTGTGGCAAATATTGTGTTGTAAAGTACAAATGGACATCCAAGCCAGATGTAAGGGAGATGTCACGGAGGTGTAATGGAGGTCTCGCGGAGATGTCACGGAGGTGTACGCTTGGAGAGGTGTATTAGTTAGCGGCCGATATGATTAGCGAATAGTCCAAGAAATTTATGTCATCACATACAGAAGACAACAAGCGAATAGCGAAGAACACGGTGATGCTCTACCTGCGAATGTTCTTGATTATGGGAGTGAGCCTTTACACTTCCAGAGTCGTATTGCAGGTATTGGGCGTAACTGACTATGGCATTTATAATGTTGTTGGTGGAGTTGTTTCTCTGTTCTCGTTTATTCATAGTGCTATGTCCGGTGCGACTCAACGATATATTACATTCACATTGGGGAAGGAGGACTATGATTCGCTTTCAAAAAATTAACGAAAATAATTCAATAGCAGAAAGAATGGAACCGTGTTTTAAAATAGTCCTTATCAATCATTCATTTCAAATCAACTACTTTTCCAGAAGGTGGGAGCTGTTTGCAGAGAAACATCCTAATGTTGATGTCACATTGCTTGCGCCTAAGGAATATGAGTGGTACTCGAATCAGAATTATACATACGATGGAGGAGTTAAGAGAACATCATACGAATTTGATAGAGGGAATTTTCATCGTAGGTTAATTAACATGAAAAAAGGCTGGGTGTCAGATGACTATAAAACAACCTTTGATATAGTAAAGCCCGACATAGTCTATCTTATAGGAGCTGTGACTCCAGCTCTTGTTCAAATTCTTAAACTCAGAGATAGATATTACCCGCAAATGAAGGTTATCAATTTCAGTATGAGAGGCCCTGCACAAAATTTGAAACTAGACATTAAGAAATGCGATTTGCTGCATAAGATAGGAAGAATATACCTTTATTTAATTGCAAAAGGACGCCTTAAATATATTTATAAAAACGTCGATGCAATCTTCTGTCATTATCCTGATGCAATAGATTGTTTTCGAAAGGAGGGATATATAGGCCCAATCTATATGCAGACCCAAGTTGGAGTAAATACGGAATGGTTCTATCCTGATGAGGCGGCACGCAAAGAGATTAGAAACAAATATAATATCGCTGATGAAACTTATTTATTTGGGTCTGCGACGCGGTTCTCTTCTGACAAAGGGTTAGAGGACATTATTAACGCCTTGCCTTTAGAAGGAGATTGGAAATATATGATGATGGGTACAGGCTCTGAAGAACAAGTGGCTTTATTAAATAAACTGATTGCCTCAAGAGGTCTTGAGGACAAAGTTATTCTGCCTGGCATGATTGATTGGTATGAAATAGCAAAGTATTGGAACGCAATAGATTGTGCTATCCACGTACCTCGCACTACTCCCGGCTGGGTTGAGACGTTCTCGCTCTCTGTAGTTCAGCCTCAAGCAACTAAAAAGCCAATTATTGGCAATACATCTGGTTCGGTTCCATATCAGATTGGTTTTGACAGTATGATTGTTCCTGAGCAAGATATAAAAGCCTTGCACGATAAGATTCAATGGGTTTTCGACAACAAGGACGAGGCAAGGATGATAGGCATGAAAATGTACGAAAGAACGGTTTCCAGTTTCTCTATATTTCACCTTAATGATATGCTATATGATACATTGGTAGAAGATGTACTGACTGGGAAATACGACATTGCAAAAATTGATATGACTAAATATAGCCCCAAGCGATATGCAGAAGAAAGATAACTTTTGGTTTTCTCCTTATCTGAGGAAGGTTTTTGAAACTCCTTCTATTGATTGTTCTGAGTGGTTTGGTTATTATAATTATGACACCTTAAATAAAGACCAATCAAAAATGTTATGCGGAAGATCAAAAACAGATGGTGTAGCTCCTCAAAAAGGGATGAGTATAGAGTTAGGATATTATGATATTCCATCAGGCGTGTGGCATCATATTGGAGAATCTGATTCGTGGAATTGGCAACAGGGCGCGATGATGCAATGGTTGGAAACAGATGATGGCGGATGCAAGATAATATATAATTGCTCTAAATCAAACCGTCTTATTTCTCGTATTGTGGATATTAACTCCGGTGATGTCAAGGATTTGGATTGGCCTATTTACGATATAACACCAGATAAAAAGAAAAGCATAGCAATAGACTTAGAACGTTCCTATTGGTGTAGGGCTTATCATTATCAAAGTGTCGCAAATACTCTTAAGGATGGTGATGTTTATGAAGATGATGGCATTTTTGAAATAGACCTGACAAACAATACGCGAAGAAGAATAATATCAATAAGGGATGTAATCAATATAGATAAAAGAGAAGATTTCGATGGACAAAAGCATTGGCTGGAACATATTATGATAAATCCTTCAGGGACAAGATTCTGTTTTTTGCATCGGTTCTCTCCTAAAAACAATGTTTTTAAGTATGAAACGCGTCTGTTTATCGCTGATATAGACGGAACCAATTTGCGATACGTTCCTGGCTGGGATAAGGTTAGGTGGTCTCATTTTGGATGGTGTGGAGACAATGCTTTTGCTATTTATACTTATTGCCCGTCCAAGTTTAATGTAGATCCTTCAAAATCTTCCTTTACAATAAAAGGACACTCTTTTCGCGGCATCGTTATGAGGATGTTGAGAAAAGCAGTCTCATTGCTTCCTTACGGTATAGCAAGGCAACTGGGTAATTCTTATTCTGCTTACCGATATTATAAGATAAGTGAAAATGGTACTATTGTTTTTGACAAAACAATGGACCCAAAGCTAAGCAGAATAGACGGACATCCTTCATTTACCCACGACGAATCTTATATGATAACAGATACGTATTGCGACAAACAATCTTGGCAGAGCCTTTATGTATATGATTTATATAGACGCAGAGCAATAACTTTGGCCAGATTCAATGCATTTTATAACGGTAATCCGGCCTCTTGTGATTTGCATCCGAAACTATGTAATGATAATAATTTTATTGTTGTCGATACTGCATATAATGAAAAACATCATATGATTGTATTTCAGATTGATTGGAAACGAATTGCTTCTAAATGAACGAAAATAAGAAAATAGCAGTAAATAGTATTATTATCTTTATCAGGCTTGTAATAACTAGCTTGATAGGAATACTTACTTCCAGAATTGTCCTCGATGCTTTGGGGGCATCTGATTTTGGGCTTTATAATGTAGTCGGAGGTATTGTAACTATATTAAATGTTTTTAATTCGGCAATGCTCTCTACATCGTATCGTTTTATTGCGACTGAGATGGGTAAAGGAGCTGATGGTAATGTCAACAAGGTTTTTAACACGTGTTTTTTAATTCATGCCGGATTTGCTTTATTGATTGTCTTCATTGGCTCTATTGTCGGAGAATGGTATATAGACAATTACCTAAATGTCGCTGATGGTAAGCTCCCTGATGCTCGTTTTGTTTTCCATATATCCATAATAACTACGGCTATCTCAACATTATTAGTACCTTATCAGGGCCTCATAACATCGTATGAGAAGTTTAATGTGCTTGCGATTCGAGATATTGTAACCAAAATCTTGCTATTTGCCGCTATTTATTTCTTATTGTATCAAGATACAAATAGAATTCGATTATATGCTTGTATACAGTTAGGGTACAACTTGATTTATAATGGAAGTTTCTTTATATACTGTAAGCATAAGTTTAAGGAGGATACAAGATTTGAGTTCATTGTAAACAAGAAGCTAATTAGCAATATGTTCTCTTTTGCCTTGTGGACCTTATTTGGTGCTGTCGCGAGTATCGGGAGGACACAGGGATGCGTATTGTTAATTAATTTCTTTTTTGGGTCTGTTGTTAATGCTGCATATGCGATTGCTGCCCAGCTAAATACATTTATAGAAACTTTTGCACGAAGTCTTAATAATGCAGCAATTCCGCAAATAACCAAAAATTTTAGCGGAGGGAACAAAGAACGCTCTCTAACACTGACGAGTTACATTTCAAAATATACTTTTATTTTGATGACCTTAGTTGCTTTCCCTGTTCTACTAGAGACAGAATTCCTTCTTGGGCTATGGTTAAAAGAAGTACCCAATGGTGCTGTTATCTTTTGCAAATTGATGATATTTGGAGGTTTGTTGGGTACTCTTGGCGAAGGTATTCCTGCTCTTGTTAATGCGACTGGTAACATTAAAACTTATCAGATTATCTATCATACCTTTAATCTACTTGGCTTACCCATAACATGGGTACTCTTTAAAATAGGCTACAACCAATACACAATATTAATCGTTTATTGTTGTATCTATTTCTTAAGTACTTTTATTCGATTAATCCTTCTCAAACACATTTACCATTTTGATGTGAAACCGATTGTGAGTATTTCATATATAAAAATTTTTATCATTTCTATCCCGCTAATTTTGTTTTATGTCCTTTATCACCCTGACAATTTTTCAGTGTTTGGACATCTTGTTGGAATGGTAATGTCAGAAGTTTTTCTGATTTTAATTGTTACTCTTTTAGGCCTTGATACCAAAGAACGAAAGATGATAGGTTCTTTCATTAAATCTAAGGTACGTAGCTAAAATAAGTCAAATTAATGGATATATCCCACAAACAATACCTCCTATCATCTACTCGGCGAACCATTACGGGGATGTCAGAGTTGGGTGTATGTGAAGGTAAATACCTCTATATTGGTGAACAACTACCAGTAAAGAGCGGCAGGACCGCATCCGGGAAGGCTTTCATTCTTATAGGCGATGCCTATTGTTGCGACCAGTATCCCCGTGAGGCAATTGAAGATTTAAACACAGTGACAGGCGAAGCATTGGATGCGATAACCCGGTACTGGACAGGTCGCTGGATGCTGATTTTGGACAATGAGCTAATAACCGATGCCTGTGGGCTGATGAGCGCATTCTATTATAGAAACGGGGATGAGTGGATGATTTCATCTTCGCTGGCTCTTATATGCCGTCAAGCCGGGATTGAAGTCAACAAGACGGTGGCCAAGAATGGCCTCACATGGCAACTTCTGCCTTCAACGATTTCTCCAGACGTAAGGTTACTTTTATGTACGCAGAAAATGACAATTGGAGACACGTTGGAGATGCGGTATGTGGACAGGTTCTCACTGTGGAAAGGCCTCTCGTATGAAGGACGTATCACTGCAATAACAGGGAGCCTGACTTCGGCACTGAAGAACATCGAGCGGTTTTCTTGCAGGAAGATATGGTTGGCTTTGACCGCAGGGAAGGATTCCCGTCTGACTTTTGCTGCGGCGAAGAAAGCAGGTGTTACATTCGACACCTATACGGCAAGACATAAGAATATGAGCGAGGCCGACAGGCACTTGCCCGAAGTGATATCTGCAAAATACGGAATCAGACATCATTTGCTGGACAAGGGGAAATACACCCCGTCGAAATACGAGGAATATTTCGCCTTTACAGGAGGCAATTCCCTTGGCGCAGATGCCGAGTTTTATGCAACTGGACAGTTCGACCAAGTTCCCGACGATGCAGTTGTCATCAAAAGCGGCTTGTTTGAGGCAGGACAGTCGTATGCGAGGAGGATTGCAGGCGGAAATGAGACATCTTTTGCAGATGGAATGAAAACCTATTATAGGTCGTCATTTGTCGATGAAAGTCAGACACTTGCATTCGACGAATGGATGGAATACCAGCGACGGAATCCGATGCCGGGCATTGACATCCGCGACCGCTTCTACCTGGAGCAGCGTCTGAACGGATGGGCTTCTGCCATTGAACAGTCCCTGACCATTAATCCGTTTTCTTCAATACAGATTGCCAACAGCGCAGTAGTGTTGGGCTGTCTGCTTTATGCCTCTGAAGAGGACAGGAAGGATCTGCGGCTGTCGTACGACTTGATTAGAAAGTTGGATGAGAAATTGTTGGAGTACCCTGTCAACCAACGGTGTTGGCAGGATCAAGTGAGAATTGTCCTTAACGGACTCAAAAAGAGATTACATTTATGAGAGAAAGATTTCGTGTTGCTATACCTTTTTTTATGGAGGTATTAATCGTATTGTATGTGTTTCATACATCGCTTCCGATATTTGGCTATTATACTCCAGCGGCAGTCCATGCTATTATAGTATTATTACTATATGGTATGTTAATCCAATATGATAATAATTTTGGAAATCATATAAAGTCTGTAATTCCAATTTTCATTATTTATGTTTTATCATTTATTTATAGTGGCTTTGATAATTTCGAATATGAATTTTATGGAATGCTTCAGATTCTATTATTTCCTCTTTTGTCTTTATATTTAATGCGAAACTGTAGTAAAAAAACACTAAAAAGAATTATTATATTAATATGCTTATCATATTTTATAACCGCCATAACAACATATATTGGAAATCAGATTTTTCCACTCGCATCTAGAACACTTGCAACTTTGGGGCAAGATGATGAAACTTTGATGTATGATACTTATATGAAAATGAATATTGGAGGTTTTAATTTTACATACACATTAGTTCTTATAACTCCAATTCTCATGTATATGATTCGCAATAAGAAGATATTTTTTATTATAGGAGTGGCGTTGATTGCTATATTTTCAGTAGTTATTGTAACAACAGAGTACACCACAGCATTATTATCCTTTGCAATGACTGTAATCTGTCTCATTTTTATGAGAAAGAAGTTTGGATGGAAAATAGTTGCTTTAATTCTTACTGGAGTGATATTGTTTGTTTTTGTATTTGACCAATATATTTTACCTTATTTGGAAAATTTTATAGGAGTTTTTGAAAGCGAGGCAATAGATACTAGACTATTAGAGCTAAGTAAGTTTACTACAAACCAAGCTTCATACGAAGGAGACATTGGTAGTCGATGGGAGCTATACAACATGAGTTGGGAAAGCTTCTATGATAGTCCTATAATTGGTAGTAGTGATGCAAAAGTTGGAGGACACTCATATGTTTTTGATAATTTAGGAAAGTTTGGAGTTGTAGGTTTGTTTGGAATGATTATAATGTTTCGACATATAAATAAATCATTTTACAAACCATTCAAAAAATCTGATATATATGGATATGTCTGTTTCTCATTGGGATTAGCAATTATGCTTGCTATTTTAAACCCCAAAGACAATATTCCTGTAATTACTTTTATAATACCAATTTTAGCTTCTTATTACTTCAAACAGAATAAATTAACGTGAGTTCGATGAATTTTAAAATAATGTAAGTTGATTATCTACAGTTCTTTCTACGCAGATGCATGGTTTCTTTGGAAAGAAACAATATGCCGATATGGCGCCCAACAGATTCACTATGAAGTTGTCGAATGACCTGTGCCTTGAATGTTCCACCTGAGCAATGTTCTTCAACTCATCATTGACTGTCTCAATAATTGCTCTCTTCCTGAGCAGAAGTCTGTCAGACACGCTCATCAGAGCACCTTTCATATTACTCTTGATTTTTGTTATAAGTTGTATGCCATCCACAAACAGCCTTTGGAAAAGGTCCTTGCCTATGCATCCCTTGTCACCAACCAGTTTCCCATAGATGAACTCAATGAATGATTTCAGCTCCAGAGGTTTCCTGTCATCCACATCACCAGGAGTGATCATGAAGTTCAGAAGCTCTCCCTTCTCATTGCAGATTAGATGCAGCTTGAATCCGAAGAACCAGCCCATCGAGCATTTTCCGCGCTCAGCTATTCCCTTGAACACCTTATGAATGTGGATTCTCTGGTTGCGGCACACACGATGAGGTGTACTGTCAACGAAACTGATGCCAGTACACTTGCCAAGCAACACTTTCTTTATGAATAAGGCCATTGGCAAAGCAACGGTTTTCTCCAATTCAACA
>FLNY01003760.1_pt1 | contig 67776 bp, 45 predicted proteins | sample 1140381 | NCBI WGS metagenome assembly FLNY01 (sample SAMEA3878172, study PRJEB12797) | bioreactor metagenome | biome: Moose rumen | place: Sweden | collected 2011-10
GATTCCAAAGCGGTGTGTGTTATAATGGAGGCCGCCGTGCGGAGAGCCGCACGGCGGCCTCGATATGTTTTATTAGTCAGTTGTTATTTAGTTTTCACTTCACTCCAGGCGGGCGGCTCCACGCCGAGTAGGTGCTTGACGAAGAAGTCGTAGCGCTTGTGCTCGCCATAGGCTTCGCCGACGGTGTGATGTGCGCCTGGAATGACAACGAGTTCGAATGGTTTGTTGGCTTTGATGAGAGCGTTGGCGACTTGCATGGTGCTGGCGGGGTCAACGTTGTCATCAAGTTCGCCTACGACGAGCATGAGCGGGCGTTGGAGACGGTAGGCATTCTCGACGTTGGAACACTCGACATAGGAGGAGTCGATGGGGTAGGACATCCACTGCTCGTTCCACCAGATCTTGTCCATACGGTTGTCATGACAGCCACAGGCGCTATAAGCTGCTTTGTAGAAATCTCCGTGGAAGAGGACTGCAGCGGTGCTTTCCTGTCCGCCTGCCGAGCATCCGTAGATGCCTACGTGGTCGATGTCCATGTAAGGATATTTGGCAGCTGCGGCTTTAATCCATGCTATGCGGTCGGGGAAGCCGGCATCCTTAAGATTCTTGTAGCATACTTCTTCAAATTTTTTGCCACGGTTGCTGGTGCCCATAGCATCGAGCTGAACGACGATGAAGCCGAGCTCAGCAAGTGCGGTGGTGTAGTAGTTGAACGGCTGGAAGGACTTCGGTGTGTAGCTGTCGCCAGGGCCTGCATAGATATACTCGATGATAGGGTATTTGCGGGTTGGGTCGAAATTGGACGGGCGCTGTATGATGCCCCACATGGGCGTAACGCCGTCACGGCCTGGTGCTACGAAGATCTCTGGTGAAGTCCAGCCGGCAGCGAGGAGGTCTGAGATGTCAGCGGTGGCGAGGGTCGATTCAGCGGGAAAACCGCTGATCGCTTTCGCGTGGGCTGTGTTGGCTGCTTTGGTTTTGGTAGATGTGATATTGCCGAGCGAACGGACCTTGGTAACGGGAGGGGTGTCCTGAGTGGAATAGGTGTCGATGAGGGCAGTATAGTCCTCATTGAAGCGTGCGTTGTGGTTCCCGGGTTCGGGGGTGAGGTCGGTGAGGCCTTTGCCGTCGAGTCCGATGCGATAGTAATGGATGTGGTAGGGGTCCTCGTCGGGGTTGCGACCGTTTGCGGTGAAGTAGAGGAGGCCGCGGTCTTCGTCGATGTGGATGACGCGGCGAACGCACCAGGAGCCGGAGGTAAGCTGGCGGGAGGGACATTCGGATGTCGCGGCGGGGAAACCGCCGCGCGCGGCCCTCAGGGCTGAATTAGAATTGGCGGCCCTCAGGGCTGAATTAGAATTGGCGGAAAGTTTAGAGGACTTCTTGTTTGAGGTGGGGAGGGTGGTGTCGAAGAGATAGAGGTGGGGATAGCCGTCGCGCTCAGAGAGCCATAGGATGAGGCTGTCTCCGTGGATGTCGCGGCGGTAGTTGTTGGAATAGCGGACGTATTTCTCCTCTCGCTCTTCAATGAGGGTGCGAAGGGGTACATTCACTGCGGCGGGACCGTCGCCTTCAGTGAACTCTTCTACTGACATCTCATAGACACGGTAGAGGTGGTGGCCACGTTGGTTGTATTCAAATCGAATGGCATGGCTATCATCGCACCATTGCGGCCCCTCGAGGGCATATTGGTTGGCAATGAGTTCGGGAACAGGTGTTATAGCACGGCCTGTTGCTACCTCGAAGATGTAAGGTGTTTTCTGAGCAAGCTCATCGCCAGGCTTGGCATATTCCTGCTTGTGGAGTATAGGTTGCAGCTGGTCAGCTGGTGAGGACTCGACGTAGTAGACGTAGCGCTTGTCGATGGGGCGTATGCGGTTGACGGCGACGTAACGACTGTCGGGGCTCCATTGTATGTAGCTGCTGAAATAGTGGCTGATGGTGCCTTCGGAGCTGAGGGCCCGTGCGTTGCTGCCATCAGGACGGGCAACGTAGACGTTGTCGTTGCGTATGAAGGCGACGAGGGATGAGTCGGGGGAAAGAACGGGGTCGGCACCGCGCTCGTCGTCGGTTTCCATCCAGTGTCGCTCTTGACGTCGCTTGGAGGGGTTGGCAATAAAGCGGGCCGTGTTTTGATCACGACGGGGAAACCGTCGTGCGCGGGACGCATCGTTATTGGAGGCTTCGATGGGGCGAGCGGCGGTTGTGTCGGCGAGTGTGATGGTGCCGTCGGGGTTCACTTGGCCGAAATGCCATGAACTTTGAGCACCGTCGGTGAGGCGGTACTGGAAGCGGCCGTCGGTAAGCCAGCGTGCATCGTCGACGTGGTTCTTGACCTTAGACCAGTTGAAGGTGCGCGAGAGGGAGTAGGCACGGTTGTAGTCGTCGAGGGTGCCTTGGGCAAAGAGGGGAAGTTGCGATAGAATCGCAACAAAAAAGACGAGACGACGGAGGGATAGGAGGAGGGGGGGGCTTGAGGGCATAAGGGGATGAGTTGGAGAGCTAAGGGAGGAGAGGAGGGGGTGTTTCATTTGATTATGAGTTGGGCTTTTGTGGCGTCTTTCTTAATGACGGCGGCGAAATTTTGAGGTGTGATGGTGACGGGGCCGGAGAGGAACTCGGGGATGTTGAAGCTGCGCATGAACTGACGGTGGTATTGCGGATTGTCCTGCGGCAGTTCGAAAGGACGTGAGAAGTGGCCGTTGCCATCGTGATGAGCGATGAAAGGACGGGTGAAATTGCCGTCGGTGCGACGTGAGGAGAAGATGACCCAACGGCCGTTGCTCGACCATGAGTGGTAACTCTCGACGTCTGAGGAGTTGAGTTCAGTGATGTTGCGGATGTGTGATGGCAGTGGCGTGCGAAGTCCCTGTGCTTCGCGCAGGCTGTCGGCCAAAGCCTCACGTTGGACATTATTCAGCGACTCTGGGGCGATGCTTTTCGGAAGGGCATGTCGGTCATATGTGACGATGGGCGTAGGCTCTACGGGCTGTGTTTGTGCGAGGTCCATCATGAACAGGTCGGCATCGTTGTGCCAGATGTGGAAGATGCCGAACTGTCCTTCGGTGAACATCAGCCATCGTCCGTCAGGCGAGACGCGTGGCAGCGTGACGCTGCGGTTGCGTGCTACGGCATCATAGATGAGTTCGCGGGAACCGAAAGTGCGTGCGTTCTCGTCGAATGGAATGCGGTAGAGGTTGTATTGCACTTCTTTGTAGTTCTTTATGAGCTCGAAATCCATCTGTACGGTGTCGCGTTTCTCCCAATGGGCACTGACGTAGTAGACGTATTTGCCATCGGGGCTCCAGAAGGGGAAGCAGTCGAAGTTGGTGGTGTCGCGTGTGATGGGCGTCACGGTGTTGTTCTCGAGGTCGTAGAAGATGAGGTTTGATTTGGTGTCTTGCACTTCAATCTTCTGTACGTCGCGGGTGTGGAAACTTTGTCCCGTGTTGTTGGTGGAGTATACAATCCATGGTTTGGAGGGATGCCAGGTAGGATAGACTCCGGCAGAGATGGTACTGTCGGTCTTGAGGTCCACCTTCCGGACCTTGCCATCATAGGCGATGACTGTACCACCGAGGTGCTGACGAACGTGGAACTGAATACGGCTTGGGTTGTACCATTGCGCGTGGTGACAGTTGATGCATTGTCCGTTGGCCTCGTCGGAGTTGATCATATTGCCATAGATGAGGCTCTCGTCGAACGTCTCAAGGCAGCGTTGGTTGAGGGTGAGGTCCTCGTAGGTGACATACGATGGCGATATGAGACGATATGAGATATATGGGTCGATGCTATCGTTTGACACGAGGATGTCGAAAGGCTTTTGGCGTTGCCATTGGTCGGCTTGCCTGATAAACACTTCGATGTTTATTTTGCCATCGGCAGCGAGGGCAGCCTGCACCATCTTATGCCACTTCTTGATGCCCGGGCAAACGTCTTCACCACCAAAGATCCATGTTTCAGCGCCGGCGTTGAATCTTGTCACGAAATCGGTGGCGTCATCCTGATGGTCGATGTGGAAGTGGAGGGGGGCTATGTTGATCGGCACGGTGACTCCGATATAGTCGGGGTAAATGGTAGGGAGGTCATTGCTCTCAACAAATTCTGAAGGAACTTTTGTTGTGCAGGAGAGGATGAGCAGGCAAAGAATAGCCTCACCCCCAACCCCTCTCCAAAAGGCGAGGGGAGTTTTTAGCATTGTGATAAGATTACTAAGGTTCATGTTTTTATGGGGGGAGTTAGTTGGTTTTTTGGTTACGAACGAGGAAGTAGAAGTAGTAGAACGTGTTTCCGAACTGGGGGTAGAAGGCTACAGCTTTCTGCTCCTCGGTCATAGGTCCGCACTGCTCGTTGAATTTCATGAAACGGTCGTATGTGTCGCGCACTTCTTGATCGAACGGCATGTGGCTGATGTCCACTTTGTTCTCGAGATGTCCGTAGAGGTATGCTGCTTCCTGATAGTGGCGAGGCATGTGAACATCTGGATTCGTAGTTGCATACTTCATGAAGCGTGGCCAGAAGAGGTCTATGTCCTTCATGTAGAGCGATCCGATGAGTGTCATTTCCTGGAAGAGAGGGTCGTCGCCATTACCTTTGCCGAAGGTTTGGATGAGATACATCTCGACGAGTGAGTTGTCGCCATCGAGGCGGTCGGGATAAGTCATCAGATGTAGTATCGGGGCAAATTCTTTCATGCCTTGCTCATCGAGCAGAGGCTTTCCTGCTTTTGCCGAAGCCTCAAGTTTTTCGAGGTCGAAAGCATCGGGGTTGTCGAGATATTTTTCGTAGCGCTCAGCCCATGTGCGGTGGAACGTTGTCTTTTTGAGGAGGTTGAGATATTTGCGTGCTACGGTCCACTCTTTGTTGAGCATGCTTGTTCGTGCCATGAATTTCAGAGTCTCGGCTTTCCAACCGAATTCCACGCCGTCCTCCATGCACCACCGGTAGCAGAAGTTCTCCTTGCCGTAGTGGTAGTAGATGAGCTTGGCTCCAATCTGCGTCATGCGCACTTTCCATGGTGCGTTCTGCTCGGTGGCCCCTTCGGGGTAGTTGAACATCTCGTTGCCGGCACGCCCGAGGCGGAAGATTGCGAGGTTTTTGTACATGACTATTTGTCGCGTGGGCTTGACACTGCTGCTGCTGCCGTCGCGTGCGTAGGTGAGTGCCCGCTCCCAGTCGAGCTCTTCGATGGCACGGTTCATGGCCAGCTCTTTTTGGAAGTTCTCGTCGTCATACCACATGGCCTTAACGCTTAAGATTCCGACGAAGAGCAGGAGGACGACTAAGAGGGATTGCATCCACGGTTTCAGCCTTTTAGCGAAGGCCGAGCCTTCGCCTGCACTAAATGATGCGAGGATGATGAATGCTAGGATGATGGCATAGTAGGGGAGTCGGTACTGCTCGAATGATTCCTTGCTGTAGCGGAAGCACGGCATGGCAGCCACATAGACGAATGGCCGCTCGGTCATTTCGAACAGGCGCTGGTAGTAGACCTGTGGCACAGCGGCGATAAGAATTACGGCGAAGAGAATAGCGGCAGCCGACTTGATGTTGAAGATCGATGCATCACCCTCTTTCTCGGTAGGCATTAGGGCCAGCAGCCCTGTTGCGCCCAGCGCCCAAGCACCGAAGAAGGGGTAGCCGAGGGCGCAGACAAGAGCCATCCATACGAAGCGCGCCCACGAGGCAGCCTTAGCCGGTAGAGAATTGTGAAGGAGGCGTTGTACGACGAGGCAGAGCGTAGCGAAAAGCACGCCTACGGAGGGTACGAGGAGATGCCCTTGCAGTTTCTGATAGTAGAGCCAGTAGCCCGTCTGCACGAGGCATGCCATCAGTGCCATGGGGATGAGTGCTGTGAGTGCAACCCAGGGTCCTCTGAATCTATAGACCCAAGCGAGCAACAGGCAGACAATTATCCAGAGGCCGCATAGGATGCCAACGCCGAGCCAAGGATAATAGAAATACTGAGTGAGATAGGTGGCGAGCCAGGATGCCGCGCCGCCAGGGTATTGCATGAGAGTCTTCCAGAAGAGCCCCGTAGGCAGCCACAGGTTAAGTTCCTGGGCGCGCAAGAGGAACTCGCTGTCCTTGCTGACAAGCTTGAAGGCAAATACGGCGATGATGGCCAGGACAGGAAGGAACCATCCCCACCGCCCCTCGTTGAGGGTGGTGAGGAAGGTAGGCTTTTGAGCGTGTTTGTTTTTCATATTATCGTTGTGGTCTTACGATATAGGTGAAGGTGTGGTCGGCATACTTGGGCACGAACTGGTCTTGCGGCCATGCTCCCCAGCTGGTGACGCAACCCAGGCCCATCTGGAAAGCCCGGAGCTGGAGTACAGTGTAGTCGCGCTCGACGAGGTCGCCGCTGTGGCTCTGATGAGCATCCTTGCGCGGACCGTCGTCGAGGTCATCAATCTCGTAGGGCAGCGCAGAGACCTCCATCGGACCGCAAGCCTCGAAGTATACGTCGGGATGTTGTGCATCGCCTTCCATGCGCCACCAGATGACATCGCAGTGGTTGCCGCTCTCCTGCGGACGAACGTACTTGTCCCAATACTGCTTGCTCACTTCGCCGCCGTAGATGCCCATGAAGGCGTTGTCCTTTCGGTCGCAGTAGTTCTCGACGGGGCCACGGCCGATGTAGCGCACGGTGCTGTATGCTTTGGCGAGGCGCCAGGTCATACCCATGGCCATCATCTGAGGTTTCTGTGAGGCTTCCTCGTTGACGTCGAGTTTTTCGGTGACGATGAGTTCACCCTTAGGTGTGAGGACGTAGGTCATCGTGAGGTCGGCATCGAGGGCATCGCAGTGGTAGTTGACGATGACCGATTTGCTTTGGTTGTCGAGGTCGTTACATTCCATGGATTTCTTGTCCCAGCGTGCATACTTCCATGCGCCGAACTTGTTCTGGAACTGTGCGCCGTAGTCGTTGTCGGTGGGTGCACGCCAGAAGCTGGGCTCTACGCTCTGGCGGTCTTCGAGGACGGCGTGGCCGTCGACGTCGAAGTAGTCGATGTTGCCCGTCCACTTGTTCCATGTGACGGAGGTGCCGTTGGCAGAGAGGGTGAGCCAGGACTTGGCTTCGTCCGTGGAGACAGGGGAGGCGCTGGCGGATGAACCGCCAGCCACTGAACCCTTGGCAGACTTAGCTTTTGATGTTGCGGTCTGTGGTGCTGCATTGGCTATGACGTTGGCCACGTCGGGATAGGAGAAGGGCTTGAGCTCAAACTGCGCCTTTGCTATGACGTGGCCGCGCTTGAGCAGGCCGCGGTCGGCCTTGAGCCGGAACTGCACGTTAACAGCAGCCCACTGATTTTCGTCGGCAGCTCTCTTGAGATAAGACTTCAGGTCAGCCGGTATGCTGAAGTGCTGCCGCTGCTGGGGTGCGAGGTCGAGCGGGTAGGGTAGTGTGTGGGTCTCTTCATTCATGCGCTCGCCATCGTAGGTGAGGAGTGTTCCAACGACTTCGATGTCATCGGTGCCACGGAAGAAGTACTCGTTGTAGAGGTCGACCTCTCCGTCGAGCAGCGTCTTGCCTGCGGGTACTGTGGCCCAGATGTCCTGATAGTAGTATTGCACTTCGTAGGCGTGAGGATGAGGAGTGCGGTCGGAAGCGATGACGCCGTTGCAGTTGAAGTTGTGGTCTGTGGCGGGATAGCGGCCGAAGTCGCCGCCGTAGGCCATGATTTCCTTGCCTGTGACGCGGCTCTTAGCACGCATGCCTTGGTCAACGAAGTCCCAGATGAAGCCGCCCTGGTATTTGGGATACTTGCGGACGAGTTCCCAGTACTTGGCGAAGCCGCCCATGGAGTTGCCCATGGCGTGGGCATACTCGCACTGGATGAGGGGCCGTGGGTTATCGCCCTGGCTGTAGCGTTCGCAGTTGTTGTAGTCGTAGTACATGGGGCAGAAGATGTCGGTCTTGCCATCCTGACGTGCCTGCTCGTACTGCACGGGGCGAGAGGTGTCGATGGCCTTGACGGCATCGTAGGCATCCTCGAAGTTCTTGCCGTAGCCGGCTTCGTTGCCGAGGCTCCAGAAGATGACGGAGGGGTGGTTCTTCTGCACTTGGACGTTGTGCTGGTTGCGCTCGACGTGAGCCTTGTGGTAGATGGGGTTCTTGGCGAGGGTGCGGTCGCCGTAGCCCATGCCGTGGCTCTCGATGTTTGTCTCGGCCACGACGTAGAGGCCATACTGGTCGCAGAGGTCATACCAGCGCGGATCGTCGCTGTAGTGGCAGGTGCGCACGGCATTCATGTTGAGCTGCTTCATCACCTTGATATCCTCAATCATGCGCTCTACGCTGACGAGATAGCCGCCGTCGGGGTCGAGCTCGTGGCGGTCGGCGCCCTTGAAGAGCACGGGCTGTCCGTTGACGAGGACCTGTGCGTTCTTAATCTCGATGCTACGGAAGCCGACGCGCTGGCTGATGACTTCAAGGGCATTGCCTTTCTTGTCCTTCAGGGTGAGCGTGAGGGTGTAGAGGTTGGGCAGCTCGGCGCTCCAGGCCTTGACGGCGGGGACGGTGAGGGCAGCGGCGGTACTGCCACCGCCTACGCTAAGCGAGGTGCTGCCGGCTGGTTGGCCAGTGGGTGAGGTGAGGGCGGCCTCGACGGTGTAGCCCTTGGCTGTGGGAGCTGTGATGTCGACAGAGAGTTGACCGTCGCGATATCCGTTGGTAAGGCCCTGATGAACGAAGATGTCCTGGATGTGTGCCTTTGGGCGGGCATAGAGGTAAACCTCGCGTGCGATGCCGGTGAAGCGCCAGAAGTCCTGGTCCTCGAGGTAAGAGCCGTCGCACCAGCGCATGACACGCATTGCGATGAGGTTCTGCTTGCCCGGGACGAGGTATTTGGTGAGGTTGAACTCGGCTTCCATCTTTGAGTCCTCGCTGTAGCCTACGTGCTTGCCGTTGACCCACACTTCGAGGTTGGAGGTGGCACTGCCGACGTGCATATAGATGTCCTGCCCCTTCCAAGCAGCCGGTATGGCCACCTGCTTGCGGTAGGAGCCTGTGTAGTTGTTGCGCTCCTCGACGTAGGGCGGGTTGGAGTTGAACTGGGTGTCCCACGAGTAGCCTACGTTCTTGTAGATCTTGTCGCCGTAGCCATTGAATTCGAAGAGTCCGGGAACGGGGAAGTTGACCCACTTGCTGTCGTCGAACTTCAGCGAGAAGAAGTCCGCAGGGGCTTCGTTGTGGCTCTGGGCGAAATGGAAACGCCACTGACCCTCAAGCGAGAGATAGCGCTCTGAGGCTTTCTTGTCGGCTTTCAGAGCCTTGTCTGCGCTCTCGAAAGCGAAGAATGAAGCTCGCGGTGCTTCGGTGTTCACGCGAGTGATTTCGGGGTTCAGCCAGGCCTCTTTCTGAGTCTGGGCATACATTGTAAGTTGCGATGCCATCGCAACACACAAGACGATGAGATGTCGTTTCATTGTTTTTCTTTTTGGTTTAGTAAGCTTTATTTGTGTGCGAAGATACATAAAAATACTGTTCGCTCAAAACTTTAAGAGAAAATAATATCAATGGCGTGTCGAATGATGGGCTTAAAGGCGGGCTGACAAGTGATTTGGCGAGGCAAATTGTGCGTTAATGCAGCTGTGCTGCCTTAAGCCTTTTTGCGAAAACCCTTAAGCCTTTTTGCGAAAACCCTTAAGCCTTTTGCCGGAAACCCTTAAGCCTTTTGCAGGAACCTTTGAGGTGTGTATAAAAAAAGCGCATAGGCTTGTCCGTTGGACGTGCCTATGCGCTTTTTCTTTAGCTAAAGGTCTTTAGCCAGTGCGCTGCATTATTGCGGCAACTTGAAGTACCAGTTGCTCTGGTTGAGCAGATGAGAGTATAGCGAACTGTTGCGCTCTCCGTTGCGCTCAGAGACTTTCTTCGCGAAGCGCTCGACGCCTTCGCTGCCGCCGATGAAGCGGCTGTAGCAGAGGAGGTCGAAGAAGCGGTTGCCCTCGAAGCTGGTCTCCAGGGCGAGCTCGTCGAGGATGAGTGCTGCGATAGCTTTCTGCACTGTGCGCAGGTTCTCTGGATTGTAGATCTCAACGGCCGTGAGGGGCTCAGTCTGACCTTCGTAGAGGTTCAGCATCTTGTTGATCTGGTCGACGTAGTTGTACGTGGAACCTGTCTCGTATAACGCAAGGGGGCCGCAGCCGCGGGCATGTACGCCCATGGTGATGGAGCCGTTGGGGAATATCTCCGTGATGTTGCCATGACTGAGTCCATACTCGGTAGCGCCTGCGTAGAGGTACATCTGGTTGAGTCCATCCGTGCCTCTGAGATATGAGGTGTTGAAGTTGAGGAACCCTGCACTCTTAGCTTTCTCCATCTCGCGTCGGCTGATGTAGTCGCATACGACGAGGCCGCCGTAGGTCTGCTGAGAGCGTGTCAGGCCGACGCGCCCCATGTGCTCGTTGAGGAAGGCATTCTTCTCTTCGTCTGTTTCCAGGGTGTCGAGGCCTTCGGCAAGGTCATCAACGAGGTCGAGCATGTTGGCATAGAAGACGGTGTCGGTCGGGGTGGCGACCGTCGGGTCGTAGTATTTGTAGGTGTCAAACGGGTAGTCCTCCTCAGACGACGGCAGCCATTGCTCGGTGCCTATCAGTCCATGGCGCAGGATGGCGAAGGCGTAGCCCGGGAAGCCAGCTCCATTGAGCGCTTCGGCAAAGTGGAGCCAGATGTTGGCCTTGCGGTAGATAACGGGGTAAGTAGTGTTGAACGCACCGGAGGGGTTCTGCTTCTGTACGAAGTTGACCTCTTCCTGGGCACCTTTCTCATAGTCGGTGTAGTTGGTCGTAGCCAACCAGTAGCGTGCGTCGCCGGCCCCCTGGAGGACGGTGCACTTCTGCGTTCCCTGTTGCCCGATATAGGCCTCAAAGTTTTGACTCTTGTTGAGGTTGAAGTATGCCTTAGAGGCATCGAGCTGGTGCTCGAATTCAGTGCGGAGCGTGATTGATGATGACATCACAGAGTCAGCTGCAGAGGTGTTCACGCGGATGGTGACTTCATAGCCGAAGAGCTCATTGATGCCTCGGAGCACCTCACCCCAGAGCTTATTCGTGTTGCTCGGGATTATGGTTACGAGCTCGGCCGTGTTGCTCGTCTGAGCTGTAGACCGGAACATGCTGAGCCAAGTGCTGGAGGATGGGTCCATACGATATTCCTCCGTAGCCCTGTTCTTCTCCATGAAGGCCATGATAGCGTTCGGGCGGATTACTCCGCCTTTCTCGGAGTTGAGGAAGTTGTAGTAGTGCTGAGCTGCCGTGCGATAGTCGGCTTCAGACCCTTCGCCCTGAGCGCGGAGCAGGTAGATGTCGCCCAAGACAACGTCCTGCGGGAAGATGCATTGCGAGGAGTGGGCAATCGCGGTGGTGCGCCCGTAGGTGTAGTAGTTTGGGTAGGCAATGACCCGTATGCTGTCGCCGGCGAGGATGGTAGGCACGTAGCGGAGCTTGTCGACGAGCTTCACGGCATCGGTAGATGCGAGGTTGTTGGCATCGACATACGTTGTTGCTTTGCGAAATTCCTCCATATCTGCAGTCGAAAGCATGGGCTTCTCGAAATACGGAACACGTCCGTAGGTCAGCACCAGTTGCATATAAGCCCACGCACGAATCGTAGCCACCTGAGCATACTCGCTGAGCATAAGGGGGCGGTTGAGGCCTGAGACGGCAGCCGTGTCGGCCCTGTAGAGATAAGCGTTGCATGAGTTTACGACGTGGTAGAAGTCAGCGGCCTTGAGGAACCTGTTGGATCCGTCAGCAGCGTTGCCTGTAAGGCCAAAGTTGAGGATTGCGCTGATGGAGTCGCTGAGGTACTGCGAACCATCAATCAGGTCGCCGCGCCCTTCGCCGAGGATGACATAGCGCTCAGCCACATGCTGAAGGCTGCGTAAGATACCCCAGTAGCTGTACAAGGTATCCTGAGCTAACTCATCGACCTCGATGTGGCGGTCCATATCGCCTGTGAGCATATCCTCGCATGAGCTGAATCCCATGCCGAGGGTGAGGGCACAGAGGAGAGTTACTATAATATTCTTTTTCATCATGATGGTAGGATTAGAGGTTGATAGATACACCCAGATTGAAGCTGCGACCTACGGAGAGCAGTCCGGTGTCGATGCCCTGGAAGAGGACGCTGTTGCGAGCGCTCGTCTCGGGGTCTACGCCGAGGTAGCGGGTGATGGTAAACAAGTTGTTGGCTTCGCCCCATACGCGCAGTCCTTGGATGAACTCGTTGTGCAACGGCACGCGGTAGGTGAGGCGTACGTTCTTGAGCTTAAGATAGCTGCCATCTTCAATCCAGCGGTCGGACATGCGCTCGTTGTTGCGCCAGTCGTCGTTGTCGACATACATGGCCTTGGGCATGTCGGTCTGCTGGCCTTCGTAGGCCCAGCGGTTCTGTACGGCTGTTGTCTGATTATAGGTGGTGTTGGCACCCTCGATAATCGAGCGCTGGTAGTTGTAGACATCATTGCCCAGAGAGTAGCGGAAGTTAACGTCGAGGCGCAGGTCTTTCCACGTCAGGGCTGTGAAGATGTTGCCGTAGATGTCGGGGTTGGGGTTGCCGATGGCAACGCGGTCGCTGTTGTCGATGACGCCGTCGCCGTTCTGGTCTACGAAGCGCATATCGCCGGCCTGGAAGTCGGTGTAGGGCTTCTCCTTAAGACCGGTGGGGTACTTCAGATAGCCCTTAGCTCCTGCAGTGCTGGCTTCGGCATCGCTGGCGAGCACGCCGTCGGTCTGCCAACCGAAGAAGGTGCCGGCAGCATAGCCAACGGCCGTGAGCACGTTGTCTTTGCCGTAAATGCTTGAGGTGTGTCCGTAGATGACGTCTGTAACGTTGCCGTTGACGTCACTCATGGTGATCACGTCTGTGGATGGCAGCTTGGTGATCTTGTTGTTGTAATGTCCTATGCTGGCACCGAGTTCCCACGTTACGTCCTTACGATTGACAAGAGCAGCCGAAGCGCGGAACTCAAAGCCGCGGTTCTTGAGCTGACCATCGTTGGTCCAGTACTTGCTAAGGCCGGAGATGTAGTCCAGGTCTTTCACTGTCAGCAGGTTGTCGGTCTTGCTCCAGAAGAGGTCGAGGCCAGCATTGAGGCGGTTGTGGAGGAATGAACCTTCGAGTGCCACGTTGTAGCGAGTGGTCGTTTCCCACTGGATGCTGGTGTTCTCGATGTTCTTCAGCACCAGACCTACGGTGTTCTCTGTGTGCTGCTGGCTCTCCCAGTAGGTTCGTGCAGCGTAGTAGTCGATGCCGTCGTTACCGCTTTGGTCTACGCCGGCTGTCAGCTTCAGGTAGTTGATGCCGCGGGTAGTGTCGAACCAGCCCTCATTGCTGATTACCCATCCGAGCTGGAGGCTCGGGAAGATACCCCAGCTGACACCTCCGAGGTGCAGGCCGTCCTTGGTCTCGTGGCCGAAACGGCTGCTGGCCTGAGAGGACACGGTGAACTGTGCGAAGTACTTGTTCTGGTAGTTGTAGTCGGCATTGAGGTAGTAAGCCATGTCAATCCAGTTGTCCTTCGTACCGCCGTAGTTGACGTACTGCATGTTCTTCGAGATGTTGGGCAGCTTATCGTTCTCGTTGTTGTAGCCGCGCATGAAGGAGTAGCTGTAGCTGTAGTTGTTGTAGCGCCAGCCTCCGAAGACATTCACGGTGTGGGCTCCGTAGTTGTTGCCCCATTCGAGACGCAGGTCATTGTTGATGGTTGACTCTTTAGTGAACTGCGACTTCAGCACGGATGAAATCTCGCCGAGGTCGGTGAGGAAGTACATCGTGGCGCCGTTGATGGGCAGGAAGTACTTCTCGTTGTTGCGGTTCAGGGTGTAGTTGAAGCGGTCGCTGATGGCGAAGTTCTTTGTGACCTGATACTTAGGTGCAAAGTTGATGCTGATCTGAGTCAGTTCGGCATAGTTCTTGTTCTTGCCCTTGCCGTTCTGGATAATCCAGTAGGGGTTGCGCAGGCACTCGTTGATGTCGTAGTCGAGGCCGTGAGGGAAGGCAAAGGGGTTCTGGACCCACTGCCCGACGACAGCCGTGGAAGCGTACTTGCCGGCATAGTCGTGCGAGAGCTCGAGGCGTCCGGTGGACTCGTCGTGGTAGTAGGCATAGGGCGAGATGAACGGAGCCTGCAGCAAGCCCAGCACGTTGGGCGAGCCGATGTTCTGCATCTCATATTCGCTGCTCCAGCCATTGTCGAGCACGTTGTAGCTGGTCTGGTTGTAGGCGATATCGAGGCCGGTAGAAACTTTCTCAAACACCTTGATGTCGGTGTTGAAGCGGAGGTTCAGGCGGCTGAAATCGTTACCCTTGAGGGTGGCGTCGCCCTTGGTATATCCCAGCGAGAGGTCGTACATACCGATGTCATCACCACCTTCGACGCTGACCTTATAGTTCTGTGTGAAGGCCGTGCGATAGAGGTCTTTCTGCCAGTCAGTGTTGTTGTGGAAGACGCTGCGATAGTAGTTGCTGCTTTCAGGTGCCTCGTTGAGGAAGGCATACTGGCTGAGGTTGCCGCTGGTGGACTCGCGTACGTCTTTCACAGTACCTGCCAGCTCGCTGAGGTAGTTGCGATAGGCCGAGCCATCCATCATGTTGAGGCGGTTGGGAGCCAGCTCAACGCCACCGTACACGCGTACATTAATTTTTGTAGCCATGCTGTGGCCGCGCTTGGTGTTGATGATGATGACGCCGTTGGCACCCTTGGCACCATAGAGTGCCGTACCGTTCTTTATCACCTGAATGCTTTCCACGGTCTCAGGATCCAGACCGGCCAGGATGTTGTTGAAGAATCCCTGGTGGAGGCTGGTGCGTTCCTGCTGAAGGTCGACCATGTTGCCGTCGATGATGAAGAGCGGCTGGGCCGTAGCATTCAAGGAGTTGACGCCACGGATGCTCATGTATGCACCTTGACCGAGCAGTGCGCTGCGGCTGGTAGAATGAACATCGGCAGCGAACAGGTTCTGGATGTCTGTCTCGACACTCAGTGAGCTGGTCTGATCGAGCATCACCTTACGCTGAGCGATAATCGACGTGCCGTCGGTGTAGAACTCAGTCAGCTTGCTGGTCAGCAGCCGGGCATCCTGTCCGCTTTCGCCTTTGATGGCGAGTTGGATGCGGTTGTAGTCAGGCGCTTCAATGAGTAGCGAATGGCAGAAGACAGGAACGTCGAGGCTGTAGGTTCCGTCCTCTTCCGTCAGCGTAGAGTATTTGGGCAGTTGCAGGGCTTGAATACGCACACCGCCCATGGGCGCACCCGTGGAGGCATCCACGATGGTGCCTGCCACGTGTTTCATTTCATATTGCTTCTCAGGCTTCTTTGCTAAGCGACGCTTGGCGAAAGCTATGCTGTCGGCCTCTTCGATAGCTTCCGTGTCGACTACTTCATCCTGGGCTATTGCTGGAACAATGCTTGCCCCAGAAACGAGCATCAGGCATAGCGCACGGCAGAATGCCTTATGGAGGTTGGATTGATAGAATCTCATACTCATGATTTCAGATTTGTTGAGGGTAAACATTGTTATTCGTTCTTACTGCGGGCTCGCAGGATGATGCGGTCGATAGAGAATGTTCGCTGGTAGCCTTCGCGAGACTGGGCATTACTGATGGTCTGCGACTTGATGACGATGGTAGGATAGCTCTTCTCGATGTTTCGATAGGAGTAGGGGAACGTTATGTTGCCTACCCAGATGGTATCTACCTTCTGGCCGTCGTAGTCGAACTTCATGTCGTTGACGCCTGTGAGCTGTTCCTTGCCATCCTCTGTGAGGCGGTTTACCTGCACTTGCATCTTGTTCTTCTTGAACGGGGTCTCACCGGGAACGAAGGCCTCAATGGAGTCGGGGTTGACGCGATAGAAGTCGGGAACCATCACGACGTAGATGTCGTAGGGGATGTTGCTGCGAATCTGGCGATCCTGCTCATCGTCGCGAAGGATGAATTCCGCGCTGGGCGTACCAGTCGAGCGTGAGAATGTCATGAAAGTGTTCTTGCTGACCTTGCCCAGAGCGCTGTCGTTGGCCAGGGCGCTCGTCTCGCTGTTGAAGCTGGTGATTTCGTAGTCAGAGTTGTAAGTACGTTCTTTCTGTTCCTGAGTGTTGAGGTTATAGCGTACGTTCTGGAAGATGTTTCGAGCGTTGGCTTTCACCTCAACGTCTTTGTAGCCCCATGTCTTAGGATAGTTCCAGTGGTCAACAGCGTAGACAAGACCATTACTGACGTTGGTGGGTTGCTGCCCGTCGAAGATGAGGGGTTTCACATTCTCGGTGGCTTTCTCATCGACGGTCACCGTGTCTGAGCGTGTGTTGAACAGCTTCACGATGTCGTATTTCTGGAAGGTCTCGAGCGTCCAGAAGGTGGGCTGCTCGGGGATGCGCTTCTGCATGCGTACGTTGAACGCCATGGGCGCTACCATGTCCATGTTGAAAGCGATGTCCTGCAGCGAGTCTGTGACGTTCAGAATCATGCCGCGCTTTGACGATGGGTCGTCTTTCACGAGGGCATCCTCAAGCGTCTTGTCGAAGTACGTGTCGGCATAGACATACTCGTCCTTCATCTCTGCATAAGCCTCTTCCCAGGCGGCGTCAGTAGGGAGTATGACGGCCCAGATACTATCCTCTGCCTCGAGGTTGGCTCTGACGCCCTTGTGTGGCATTACCCATTCCTCGGAGCGAGGACTGTAAGAGATGCTGTAGAGGGAGTTGGAGCGCCTATAGACACTGTCGACGTAGATGGGTTCGCCTGTGACAGGGTTAGCTCCGGCCTCAGCGCTGAGTTCAGCACTGAAATAGAGCGTGTCGTGTTGTTCCACCCATGCGTTGATATGGCTGAACCGATCGTCGTTGGCGCGTATGTACTCGTAGACGTTATAGGCGAAGGGTGAGACGATGCCTAACTTGTGGAGTACACCGTTTGTTGCTGGGATGTTGCTCTGAGCCAAAGGTGTCTTCACGTCGGGCGTCTCGCTGCGGTCGAAAAAGCCGAGGCGGTCGAAGTAGCCCTTCTTGTTGTTGACCATGATGATGCGTTCGGGCTTGCCGTCAGGGTTCTGACCTGTAGCCACGTAGCGGTTGCGTGCGATGTGGTTACCCACGAGACGGAGGAACACATCGTAGGGGCGCACCTTGACGAGTGAGTCGTAGTAGTGGACGTCAGCCGCCGTGAACGCGTCGTTTGTGGGCGCGAAGACGGTCAGGATCTGATTGCTCGAGAGAATGTCCTTGAAGGTGTAGTCCTTGATAGGATGTTTCTCGTCCTTGAAGGCGGGTGTCTGTTCGACGATGTGAGCGAAGTTGCTCAAATCGGGGTTTGCCTTGATCTGCTCCCAAAGGGTGGCCGTGGCATTCTCTCCTACACCGCCTCCGTCGCGAACATCGAAATGGTCATCAGTGCAGGCGGGTATGGCGGCCAGAATGACCGCCCCCATAATACCTGCCTGGATGCATTGTTTGATTTTACCGTGTATCATAGAATAAAACATTTTTTTTGATGATGGATTACCAATAGTCCTCGGGCTCTACGGGATTGTCGTAGACATCTTTCGATACGATCTCGAAGTAGTCAGTGTAGAACTGCGATTCGTCATCGTTGAGGACGTTCTTGAAGCGGATGTAGTAGGTCTTGTCAGGATCCATGTCAGCGCTGACCATGATACGGCGCGTGACGTGTTCGTTTTCGATACCTAACGATGCTGTGTTGCTGGCTCCGCAATGGAAGTACTTAGGTCCTTTCATGAAGCCGCGTGAGCGCAGGGCTTTCGTGATTTCGTCCTGCTCGTCGAGCGGCAGTTTGGATTCAGCCGTGTAGGCAGCAGTCGTTGTATATCCGAAGTTGGAGGCCTGAGTGCCGTTACGGAAGCGGTGGTTGACGAAGCCTATGCGGAGGTCCATAGGAATACCAGCTGCGGGCAGGTAATTGGGGTTGTCGCCGAAATAGACCTGACACATACTGCGGACACTCGATCCGGAGCTTACGCCGAAGCGGATCTCGTAGTGGCCTTTCTTGGGCACGGGAGGCAGCTTCATCGTGAACTCGTACTTACCGATGATGTTGAACTCGTCCATCTGGTAGTTACTCCACGAGCGCTCGAAGGCTCCGAAGTAGTAGAACAAAGTTCCCTCCTGCATCTGCACGTCGGCCAGATACGGGTAGTTGACGGGGACGGCACGGGTGAAGGTGGCTCCGTAGGGATAGTATGACATGGGTCGACGTATGTCGTTGTTGATGAACTCCGGGAACATGGCAGCCATGTCGATGCGGATGCGCTCGCCGGCGAGGCGGTTGATGACGTTCTCAGTGTACACCAGCATGCGGTCGATGGGGTAGATGCAGCCATTGATGAGGTTCTCGTGCTTGGCATCGCCTTCGGTGTCGATGAGTATCTTTACGCCCACGTTCTCATCGGGGTACATCGTAAAGGCGCTGCCCGGGTCGCGGAACTTGCCGCTCTCGTGGTAGTCGTCAACGTTGAGCTGCTCGGGGCTGTATTCGCCACGTCCGTTCTTCAGAATGGGGAAGCGGTTGAGATAGATGCCGTCGGATTCCACGCTCTCGAAGATCTTCATGAGGCGGCGCTTGCCCATCGTCGTGAAGTACTCGTAGACGGGGATGGTGTAGTTCGTACCGGATGTCTTCCAGTAATAACCTTTCTCGTTGTAGTGAATGACGAGTTTATCACGGCTCAGCTTCTCCGGCAGGACGTGGTAGGTGATGAACTGGTTGATGATGTTCTCGGGGTTGGCGTAATCATCGCCCGTGGTGGCGTTGGGGTAGGCGCCTCGGCCGATAAGGTATGCCTTGACGTCTTCCACTGTAATCTCCGTGGCGTCCTTGCCAATCTCTGCCTCCCAAAGTTCGTCGGGCTCGGCAAAGATGGTGAAGCCGTATTTGCGGTGCTCGGGCATCGTGCCGGGCTGGTCGGGCTCTGTCGGGTGGTTCTTCAGGTCGGGGAAGTCACCGTTGAGATACCTTGTCTCCCACACCTCGTCACGTGTGCGGCTGAGGGTGTCCTCGAGTCCGGATGCCAAGATAAGCTTGGATATGACGAGGAATCCTTTCTTCTTCTCTGCGATTCGCTGCCGGAAGATATCGGCCATCGTATCGTTGCTCGGAGCGATGACGGCATGCACCTGATGCACGCGGCCGTTGATGGTCTCGATGTCGCGGTTGTTAAGGTCGATGAGCGACGTGCCATTCATGAAGATGGAGTCGGTCTGTTCGATGGATGTCTTGTAGAGCTTGCGGTCGTAGAGGTTGGCTGTGGCCAGCTCGTCGTTGTCGTTCTTTGAGGCTATGAGTCCCATCTCGTAGATCTCTCCGCTGCGGCTGCCGTCGATGACGCTGTTCAGGACAATCACCTTCTCTATGGAGTCGAGCGTAGAGGGGTTGGTGATGCTTTCCCAGTTAGGGGCAGAGATGATGCCTTTTTGGTAGAGAGAGTCGAGATATGCCTGTATGGCTTCGTTGTCAGGAGCGAAGCAGGTGTATTTGCCACGCGCCGAGAGTAGTTGTGCTACCGACGAAGCAGAACGTGAGCTGACAGCCACCTTGTTGAGCAGGCGAACATAGTCGGTGAAGTTGGCAGCCTGTGGGCCATCAGTGAGATATGACAGTACCGTGTACTCCTTCAGGGTGAAGCGAGCACTGGTGTCAATATCTTCTGTACATGCAGCGGCTACCAAGCCTGCAAGGGCAACCACCAGCGCCAGCTTGAAGTGATGAAAGTTAAATGTAGTTTTCATTGTTGTAATAATGATTAGCTTTGGTGATGATGGTTATTCTTCGCTGCTAATGACGAGGCCTTTCTCGCGGTTCCATACGGGGTTCTGCGGGAAAAGGTATTTGTTAGCCCGGAGCTCCATGTAATAAATAGGACAGTAGAGGCCATAGCGGTTCTTGATGCGGTTCTTCAGCACGGAAACGAGTTTGCCGTAGGAACCCTTGCCGAGGTAGTTATCGATCATCTTGGCTACGCCATCGGCACCGTCCTTTATGCTTGGCTCGAAGGGGTCGGCATTGTGGCCTCCGCCTATGCGTTCAGCATAGCGCACGAGGTCGAACCATCGTTTGCCTTCGCCGGCAAGTTCGAGCAGACGCTCTTTCATGACCAGGTCTATGCATTTATCTTTCGTGTTGTCGCTGTTGGCCGACAAGCCGGTGCGCTGGTCGAGTGAGGCGCGCTTGTGGATGGCGTCGACGATGTTGCGGCAAGCCTGCAGGTTGCCTCTCACTGCTTCGGCTTCAGCCATCATCAGCATGACGTCTGTCTGGCGATAGAAAATCCAGTTGTGGCCCTCAGAGTAACTTACGGTTGACCTGAAGATGCCGCTCACGAAAGTGAATGAGCTATAGCTGTACTTGAGCATGTAGCCTTCTTTGTATTCGTCGTTGCTCGACAAGTTGTCGGCCGTACGTCTTGCACAGGTGTACCACATGCGTGAGTCCTTGTCGAATTTGTCGCCAAGGATGCTGCTCATTGCCGAATAGCTAGTGGCGAAATGGGTGGCATTGTCGTGTCCCCAGAAGCTGTTGACGAACTTATTCTTCAGTTGCGAATCACTGTACTGCAGCTCGAAGATGCTTTCGTCGCTGTTACCGCTGCTACCGAAGATTGCCGAATAGCTTGGTACGGACACCGGAAGTTTGGCATTATAGCTGTTCTCCATACCTTCGTTCTTTAGCAGCATGGCATTGTTGAGGCCGCTGCCGAAGTCGTCGGTCAGGTTGCGGGCACGTTCGGCGATGCCGAGGTTGAGCTGCTGGTTCTGCAGAGCGAGGGCGTCGAGCGAGAGCTGCCCGTAGTAGACGACGCTGTCGGCATCCATGAGCACGCTGTCCTCAGAGCAACCGCGGCCTTCGCGCAGGGCGCTGCGCCAGAGGTACATCTCTGCCAGCAGGGCATATATGGCGGTGTTGGTGACGAGGCCGCGTGTGTCGGCAATGGACGTGTAGCGGTTGCGTCCCTTGCCGGCCACCGAGCGTACGTCCTTGATCAGTATGTCGAGGACATCCATCTGCTTCGTGGTGGTAAAGGGGTGCGTGTCGGCATCCGAGTTGATGACTTCGTTGCTGTAGGGGATGTTCTTGAAGGCGCGCAGGAGATAGAAGTAGTTGAGAGCGCGCAAGGCGGTCATCTCAGCTTTCATCTGCTCCCACTCAGTGCGTGTGAACTGCGGGTCGCGTTCGAGCACCTGCTCGCCGTGAGACAGCACTTTGTTGCAATAGTTGATGGTGGTGTAGACAGACCCCCAGTCGTAGGCTCCCATCGTGGAGTCAAGCTGTGCTTCTACGATCTTCTTATAGAGGTCGTATTGTTTCTGTTCACTATTGTAGTCGTTCTGCGTATAGGCATCGGAGCGGATATCTCCCCAGATAATCAGGTTCTCTACCGTACCGGCTAAATGCTGGTATGCTCCGTAGCGTACGCCTTCGAGGTCGTTCTTGTCTTCCCAAAAGTTCTCTTCCACGACGCGGTCCTGGGGATAGAGCGTGAGGAAGTCTTCGCAGGAAGTGGCACCGAGCGCCATGAGGCACGCGAGTGCTACATTATATATATAATAATTGTATCGTTTCATGACGGTCGAGTGTTTAGAAACCAAGGTTTATACTTGCGGTGAAGGAGCGTGCGCGCGGCGTGCGGTTGTTGTCGACGGCGACGCTAAAGCCGGAGGGGCTGACTTCGGGGTCGGTGCCAGTGTACTTGCTCCATACGAAGAGGTTGTTGGCTGAGGCGTAGAGCTTCAGACTACGGATCTTCCATTTCTTCAGGATCTTGGGGTCGATGTCGTAGGTCAGCTGTACGTACTGCAGGCGGACATAGTCGCCATTCTCGATGTAACGGTCAGAGGGCAGTGAGTTGTAGCTGCTGAAACCGCTGGTGTTCAGGGCACGAGGAATCACTGTCTCGTCACCGTTCTTACGCCAGCGCCATGTCGTGGCGAAGCTCTGGTTAGCGTTGCTACGCATGCTCTCGGCATTGGCACGTGCCAGGTTCACGATCTGGTTGCCCAGACGGAAGTTGAAGCCGGTGTTGAGCTGTATGCGGTCCCATTTCATGATGAAGCCGAAACCACCATTGCACTTCGGGTTGGAGTTGCCGAGGTAGACGATGTCGTAGCGGTCGATTTGTCCGTCGTGGTTGATGTCCTCGTACATGGCATCACCGCCCTGGAAAGCCTTGCCATAGCTCTCGTTGTAGCAGTAGTAGAAGGGTAGCGGTTCACCCTTCTGGTCGGTGAGCATGTTGCCGTCGGCATCGTAGGCTATCGGACACGTTGCAATCTCGCCGCGGTGGAGAGCTGCCGAAGCCGTGTTGATAGGCGTGCCGTTGATGTCGTAGCCGGTTCCGTTGAGCACTGCGTCCTCGTAGTTGCTGAAGGTGTTGCCGTTCTTGTCGACTTCATACTGGCCGTAAGCATACCATGAAGCTTGGGTATAGCCGCTGTGGTCATAGTCGTACTTGTAGACGCCTTTGTACTTCAGACCATAGATCGAACCGAGGGCATTGCCGACCTGAATGCGGCGCAACTTGTCGTATTCAAGGTTCTCGGGCTGATAGGTGTCAGATGGGTTGAGGGCGTCCAGGATGAGGGGATCCATTTCCTCTACCTCATTGAAGTTCTGTGCTACGTTGGCACGGAGCTTCAGCTGGAACTTGCCCACCTTGGCAAACCATCCTGTGTGGAAGTTGAGGTCCCAACCCTTGTTGCGCATGACGCCGCCGTTCATCTTGGCCAGCGAACTGAAGCCGTTGGCTGATGCGATACGCTGGTTCTTCATGATGAGGTCGGTCGTCTTGTGGTCGTAGATGTCGAGCTCGAAGTTGAGCAGGTCGTCGAACAGTCCGAGGTTGAAGCCGAGGTTCTGTTTGCGTGTCTTCTCCCAGCGTATGGAGCTCAGCGAGAGGTTTTCAGGAATGATGACGGTGTGGCCGTTGTAGTAGCCGGCCTGATAGTAGCGGTTGTACTGGTCGAAACCGCCGCCACCGGTGTTACCTGTCAGACCCCATGTGGGACGTACGGACAGCATGCTGATTACCTTGCGTGACCATTTCATCCAGTTCTCATCGATGATGTTCCAACGCAGACCAACGAACGGGAATGTGCCGAACTTGTTGCCAGAGCCGAAGGCGGTTGAACCATCCCAACGTACGCTGACGTCGAGGTTGTACTTACTCTTGTAAGAGACGTGCGACTGGATGAAGAAACTTGTCTCGCGCCATTCGTTGTTTGAGGCCCAAGCGCTTGTGAGCAGAGCGTTGACCGTAGGATCGGTGATACCTGTAGGTACGTTCCAGAGGTCCATATTCTGCGAACTTGATGAGCCGCTCTTCATCTCCCACCGGGCGAGTGCGCTGGTCGACCAGTCCTCGTTGTTGAAATGTGGGTAGAGTGCGAGGTCGTGTCGTGTCGTGAATTCCAGACTCTTATATTCGTAGTTGCCTACCGTGTTACGGTTGTTGGGGTGCTTGGCGTTATCCCAACTTTGACCGTTGTCGTCGCCGTAGACCCAGTCCATAGTGCGGAGCTCGGCTGGCAGGTATTTGTCGCTTGAAGTGTTGTAGATGTTCAGCTGTACGTCGCCCTTGTAGTTGAGCTGCCAGTGCTCGTCGTCCTTGCCGAGGAGCTTGTACTCGATGGCAAACTGCGGTGTGAGGTTGTACTGGTTCTCCTTGTTCCATCCGCCGTAGGCGTATGCAACGGGGTTGCCGTTAAGGAACATGTCGCGCAGCTGATAGCTGGTGTGGTGACCGTCGTTGTTGCCGGTCAGGTCGAGCGGTAGCATGTTGAAGTAGCGGCCCGTAGGCAGATATGTCAGCTGGTCTCCGACATTCTGAGCCATCAGCTCGTTGACACTCATGTTAGGCATGGCAGTGTATGCGCGTCCGAGAATGTCGTTGGGGTTGTTCTTGTAGTTGGTGGTGAAGGTCAGGCTGATGTTCGAGGTGAACTTGATGCGGTCGCTGACCCAGTAGTCGAGGGCTGTCTGCGTGGTGAAGCGGTTGAGCTTCTGTGCAATGATTGAACCTGTCGACTTGTCATAACCGGCACTGACGCGGAAGGTGGCTTTCTCGCCACCACCGGATAGTGTGACGTACCATTTATGCTCCTTACCGAACTGTTTGACTTGCTTAATCCAGTCGGTATTGTTGCTGTAGTGCCCGTAGATGTCGGTGAGGCTGTTGTCATAGTCGAGTTCGGGAATGCTTGTAGGAATCTGCTGTGGGTTGTAGTAGGCTTCCTTCAGCATCATCGTGTAGCCGTCGCCGTCGAGCATCTTGTAGCCGTCGGGCTGCCATGTGCCGTTGAACTTATAAGAGAAGGTGACGTTGGTTGGTCCACGGTGGCCGCGACGCAACTTGATCTCGATGACACCGTTGGCGCCGCGAGAGCCCCACTTAGCCGTCGAAGCGTCCTTCAGGACTTCGATGCTCTCGATGTCCTCGGGGTTGACGTTCAGGAGGGTTGAGAACTGCTCCTCGTTGTCCATGTCCTCGAAGTTTACGGTCTGTGCGTCCTCTGGCAGCTCGAAGATGTGGTCGTTGACGACGATGAGCGGCTGGGCATTACCATTAATTGTAGTAGTACCGCGCAGGCGCATAGTGGTACCGGAACCGAGGTTACCGGAGTTGGCCACGATGTCGAGGCCGGCGATCTGACCCTGCAGGGCCTGGTCGACGGATTCAAAGGCCATACCTTCCATTTCGTCCATGTTGAAGGTCTGTGTGGCACCTGACAGCTCGCGCACGGGGATAGAGAGTCCGCCGCTCTGCTGCTTTTTCTTGCCCACCTTGACGACCTCTTTGATGGTCTTAGTGTTTTCGGACAGCTTGATCTTAAATACGTTGCGCGTTCCGATGGGTGATGACCAGGGTTTCAGTCCAATAAAGGTTACGTTCAGCGTGTTGGCCGGGTCTTTGATTGTCAGAGTGAAGTTACCATTCATGTCGGTGACGGTGGCACTGACGATACGGTTGTTCTTGTCTTTCTCAACGACATTAGCTCCGGGCACGACATCGAAGTCGTCCGACACCGTACCAGAGATACGCCGTTGCTGCGCATTGGCTGTCGTACTCGCGAGGAATACAACACAAAGCATTATCAGTTTTATAATCTTATTCATAGTGCTTCAGTTTAATGATGTCGGATGGGACTTCAAATTCCTTGAGATATCTCTTGCAGCTCGATGCGTCGGCCCAGGTGCTGTCGTAACGTCCGTTTACGAGGGGCACGTGGTTGAGCACGCCTGATATCTGGTGGATAACGGCAAAGCTGGAGCTCTGCAGCACGATGTTGTTCATCGAGTTACGTCCGGTAGGCGATGTCTTGGCACCGCTGTAGTTACCGTTGGGGTCGTTCAGGCAGACGATGTCGCGTGCCATGATGTTGCGTAGTGTGCCGGCGGTCTCGAAGAGCTTGCCGCCGTTGTCGTCGCGAACGAAGAGGCGTGTCTCGCCGCCTTGCTTGCTGCGTGAGACGTGCACTTTCACGAAGACGCCGTTGAGGGCATCGTAGCTGGATGTCACTAATTCACTCTCTGCCATCTCGCTCTTATCCTCGAAGACGCTGCGGTCGACGAAGTGTGTGCGGATGAAGTTGCTCAGGAACGTGATCTTAGTCTGCAGGCGGAGCGAGTCTTCGCCATTGAGGATGTGAAGTTCTTCGTCGTTCGGGTCCACTGGCAGGCTCTCGTAGTCGGCGCGAATGTCCTCCCACGTGGGCAGTCCCAGGTTGCGAGCTTCTTCGATGGCCTTGTTAGTGGGCACGAAGAGTGTGTACTGGTAGTTGTTCCAGAAGCGTACGTTGTAGTCTACGCCACCGGATGTCTGGCCGGAGATCCAGACGGCGAGTTTCGAGAGGTCGAGCCCGCACGCCTTGATAATGTCTTCATTGCCATCCATGTCTGTCAGGCCGAAGAAGTCGGCACAATCGTCGCTGAACTCGTTGTGGATGATGCCGTAGATACTCTTGCTGGCAGGGATGAGGGGTGAGTCGTCGATGATGAACGTCGTACCGTTTGCCATGTGGTTGGTGTTGGACGGCGTCACTTCAACTTTTAGGGTGCCTCTGTCGCCGTTGAAGATGCCGGCGCGCTCGTTCTCGAGTTGAAAACCGCCCTGCACGCTGACGATGTTGTTCTGAGCATCCTTTGTCACCTTCAGTGCGGCGTGGTTCTTAGCGATGTAGTATTCATCCTCGTTGTCGATGGGGTTTGAGCCATCGTGCACTATGGTGTGGCTCTCGAGGATGTCCTTCAGTCGGTTGAGGAGCTCCGTCTCGTAGAGTTGGTCGAGGTTGTATATATTACCAATGGTGCCGTCTTCGAGGTTGTAGGTGTAGAGGATTCGTCCGACCTGCACGGGAAGGTCTCCACGTCCGGTGTACGACATCTGTATGACGCGAGGCTTACGGCTTGAGAAGCTTACGGGGTCGTAGTATCTCAGGAGAGCCTCGTCGCTCGGCAGGAAGAACGTGAAGTTGGAGCGCATAGCCATCAGGTAAGCGAAGTAGTTCAGGTGCATCTTGTCCTTGCGGTAGTCTTCGCCGTTGTTGATGGCCCATTTCATGATGAGGTTGGTCTTGCTGATGTTGGCCGGTGCAGCTACGGAGATGTAGGCAGCGGGTCCGTAGACCTGGTCCATGACGTAGACGGCGCCATTACATGCGAGCATGCATGTGTCGATGTAGTTGATGTCGTCGGGGGTAAACATCTCTTCCTGCGACTGGTAGTCACGCAGCTGTGTGATCTTGCTTGGTACAGAACCATTGAACGAGGGGAACATGATGACGTTCAATAGCTTATCGAGCGTCGATAAGGGTATCCAGTCGATCTTTTGGAACAGGGCATCGATGTCGCCTTCGGGCACTTCAGCATAGGGGTCGGGTGCGTATGTCAGCACAAGCTGCCAGCCGGCTCCTCCTTCAGAGAAATACTTGAACATAGCTTCGTCGTTGGGCACGAACATGGCAGCCATGTCGACGCGGCGATCTTTGTTGTAGTAGAACTCATTCCATCCCGGGTCATACTGGAGGTTCACTTCACCGTCCTCGTCCTGGAAGGTTTTTCCGTCAGGTCCTACTTTCTGCGAGAGACCGCGAGCGCCCAGGTTGGCGAAATACTTCTTTGTATAGATTGTTCCGGTGAATTCCGGATGTAGTTTCTTGTAGTCCTCAGTGACCGCAGCATTTGGGAAGGGGAACGAGAGACGGTCAAGCATGTGGCTGAAGATCCTGGTTTTGCCGTTGGTGCGGATAACCTCGGCCATGTTGGGCAGAGGCTTGATGACCTTCTCTGTGACGTTGACGTAGCCGTTCTCAGCCACGAGGTCTTGCTCTATGATTTTAGCGTCATAGATATGTACGTCGCGTGTCTCGCGTTCGCGGCCCATGAACATCTTGAAGTCGTCGTCGGTGATTTGCTGCTTTGCCATGTGCTCCTGAGTGAAATGGAGCATCATGCTTACTGTGGAGTCCATCACCAGATAGATGCCGTTGCCGCCGTTCTCGGCTCTGAAGTTCTTCCAATAGTCGCGTCCTTCGTCTATGTCCTTGGTGTTGAAGGTGAACGGCACCTGGTCGGCGGGCAGGTATGTCACTGAGTCAGTGAGGTTGAAGTCAGTGACACGCCGCATGTAGGCGCCTCGCTCCGGCGGGTTGGTGCCGTCGCCGTCAGCGCTGGCCAGGTTCTCCATGACGATGGCGTTGTTGAGCATGCTGGTGTTGATGAGCAGCTTTTTCTGGGCTGCGCTCAAGCGCTCGTAGCTTGTGGCGTTGTGCCATGGGTTGGTCTCGGGCAACTTGGCGTTGGACTTGAAGAAGTCCTCCCACGCCTGATCGTTGGCCACGAAGACCGTCTTCGAGCCTGTCTTGCTCAAGACGTCTTTCAGGTTACGCACACCTTCAATGTTCACATCCTTGTCTTCGAGCAGACGCAGATATGTGTTGAAGTTGGCGCGTTCTTGCAGGCTTTCGTAGATGCTGGAGTTCAGCCACGTGGGTTTCTCGTCGTCCCACGTGTAGTCGTCCTTGCATGACCACGTCAGCCCACAAACAGCTAACAAGCAGAGCGCGACGGCTCCTTGTCTGCCGAATGTGCTAAAGCGGTTTTTCATACACATTGAAAATTGAGTAGTTAATTATTGTTTTTGATGTAGTTACGCTTAGTGGTAAATGATGGTAAAGCGAGTGTTTGCTGTTAATTTTTCAAAACAAGCGCTCAAAATTAAAGTTTTTTTTCAGATATGTACGCGTGCGCAACTGAATAATTATGATGATTTAAGGATTTTTAACAAGAGACGGCTCTTTTGGCCTTTGCTGCTCTAAGGGGAAATGCCGTAGACATACGTCTGAGACCCCGGAACAATTATCCCTCACTTTTTCTTTTGCTGAGAGTTTTTTGATACATTTCAGCAGAAAAAGTGAGGGATTATTCGTTTCGTCCCGTTGGCTTCAGTCGTTGGGGAAAGCCTTCTTCAGGCGAGCTTCTTCTTTGGCTGTAATGGCAATGACGGTTCCATGGCGTGGGGTGAACGCCCCGCTTGTCTTTGTGTCCTGCACCTGCTTGAAGGTTCGCAGGTCATTGCTCTTGCAGAATTGGTAGTGGCCGCTGGTGTAGCAGTCGTACATCAGCACCCACGTGCCGTCGTGCAGGCGGAATACGCCTGATCCTTCTACCTGCTTGTCGGTGTCCTGGCACCATCCGGGCTGAAGCTCCCATGTATTGCCATTGTAAAAGTCTTTCGCGATGAATTGTTTTATGCCCTTTTGCCTCCTGCCTTCTGTTTTGAAGAAGATATGGAAGAGGCCGTCGTCGTCGCGTACGATGTCCGTGTCGATGCTGGCATTCTTCATGTCGAAGAGCACCTGCGGTTCGCCTTCGAGGTCGCTGAAGTCCTTGTTTGCATAGGCCCAATAGACTCGGTCGTAGGGGCATGAACCGTCGTCGGTGAGGATTGAGAAGTAAACGATGTACTTGCCTGTCCGGTCGTCGTAGATGGTCTGTGGAGCCCATACGCGTGTTACGTGTTCGAACATTGTTCCTTTGAAGCGTTCCGGGAAGTGTACCGTGTGGTGCTGCCAGTGCACGAGGTCCTTCGAGCGCATCAGCACCATGCCCCGGTTGGAGCTCCATCCGAGGCTCGATTTCATGTCTGTTACGACTTGATAGAACCATCCGCCCTTGCCTCTGAGGATGTGTGGGTCGCGGACGCAACCTGTGCGTGCTATGTCTTTGGATGCTATGACGGGTTTGCCGTTGTTGAGCGGTGTGTAGTTCCAGCCGTCTTCTGAGATGGCATAGCAGATTTGCTCCTGTTCGGGTGCATTGCCTGTGAAGTAGGTGAAGAGGTAGGCGGTCGTTTTCTTCTTTGCCTGCATCGTCGTGGCTGCGGCTATCGTCAAGGCCAGTAGTGTGATGAGTCTTGCTTTCATGTTGAGAGTGTCTATATTTTTCGTGTAAATTATTTGTCGAAGCTGTATGCTTATGAGCCTTATGCCAGTTCCCAGAGTCTCTGTTCTACTCGGTTGCTTCTGGCGCGGCTTGCACGGGGGCTGCACTTCCTTCTGTAGCCCCAGCTGAGCTGCTCGGGGCTTCGCCGGCGTTGTCCGAGCCCAAGCCTACTCCTTCCATCGGTCCGAGTTTGCGCAGGCTGTCGACGCTGAACGCCGGCCGTGCTGCATACGTGCCCCAGCCTTCGTAGTCTTTGGGGTCTATATCCTCGCCTTCCCTTGCCGGCGGAAACTTAGCTAAATAGTGTGCGAAACGCGGGTCGCGCAGAACGGCGGATATGAAGTTGCCGTATATGGGCAGTGCCGTGCGGCTTCCTTGTCCGAGCGCTCCTGAGCGGAAATGAATGCTTCGGTATTCACCTCCCACCCATGCTCCGGCGACGAGCTTTGGTGTCACGCCCATGTACCAGGCATCTGAGTTGTTGTTGGTCGTTCCTGTCTTGCCTCCGAAGTCTGCTTTCTCCTTGACGGGGTTGATATATTGCCATAGTGCCTGCGAGGTGCCGCCCCTGGTGGTCAGTCCGCCTTTCAGCATCTGCTGCATGTAGAAGGCGGAGCGGTATGGGATGGCTTGCGTCTCTTCTTTCTTGGCTTTGTATATGGTCCTGCCCTCGCGGTCGACAATCATCGTCACCAGGCACGGGGCGCTGTATCGTCCGTCGTTGGCTATTGTGCAGTAAGAGTTTACGAGGTCGAGGGGCGCAACGTCGCTTGCTCCGAGGCACATGGCCGGCACCTCATCGAGTTCCGAGTGTATGCCCATGGCATGTGCTGTGGCCGCTATGTCGTGTATGCCCACTTCGTATCCGAGCTTTACAGCGATGCTGTTGACGCTGAGTGCGAAGGCCGTCTTAAGCATCATATTGGAACCCGAGTAGCGCCCGTTGGCGTTTCGTGGAACCCATCGGGCAGCCTTGCCGGAGCGCCAAGTTTTGTAAGAGACGTAGCTGTCTGTGCGCCGGTCTACGGGCTTGAGGCCTTTGTTCATGGCTTCGGTATATACGAAGAGCTTGAAGGTGGAGCCTGGCTGTCGGCGTGAGGTAACCTTGTCGTAGTTCCAGAAGCGGAAGTCAATGTCGCCGACCCATGCCTTGACGTGTCGTGTGTCGGGTTCTATGGCCACGAATCCGCAGTGCAGGAATTTCACCATGTAGCGTATGGAGTCCATCGTCGACATCTCTTGCTCGATGGGCCCGTCGTAGCTGAAGAGCCGCACCTTGTGTGGCAGGTTCATGTAGTAGCGCACGCTGTCGGGGTCGTCGGGGAATTGCTTCTTAAGGGCTTTAAATCGCTCGGTCTTATGCGAGATGTTCTCGATGAAGCCTGAGATTTCGCGGTGTTGCGAGTCCTGCCACGGGTTCATGCCCCGCCAGTGTTCGTTGAAGAGCTGTTGCAGCCTTTTCATCTGTTTCCTGGCAGCATCTTCGGCATATCGTTGCATGCGCGAGTCTATGGTTGTGTATATCTTAAGGCCGTCGGAGTAGAGGTCGAGGTGTTCGTTCTCGTAGCCTTTTACTTTCCCGTCCTCGCAGAGCTGGTCGATGTATTCTTGCAGGGGAGTGCGCATGTAGGGCGCTATGCCGTCGAACGAGCTCTCGCTGTAGTGCTTGATGACGCCCATTGGTATGGCTTGGAGGCTGTCGAGCTGTGCCTTCGTGGCGTGCTCGCCGTGAATGATTATTCCTCCGTGTTCGTAGAGGTTCTGCAGTACTAAGTTGCGTCGTTCGGTGGAGCGTGCGGGGTGTCGGCGCGGGTTGTAGGAGCTGGTGGCCTTGAGCAGTCCTACGAGCGTTGCCGCCTGCTCATAGGTGAGGTCATGCGGCGTGGTGCCGAAATATTTGCGTGCAGCAGTCTTTATGCCAAAGGCATTTGAGCCGAAGTCGACGGTGTTGAGGTACATGGTAAGGATTTCTTCTTTCGAGAAGGTCATCTCGAGTTTCGTGGCTACGATCCATTCCTTGGCTTTCTGCACTAATATCTTCAGTCCTGGTATTCGCCCTATGAGTCCGGTGCTGTACTGTGTGCGTACTCGGAAGAGGTTTTTTGCCAGCTGTTGCGTTATGGTGCTGGCGCCTCGGCCGTTTCCCTGTGCGATATCTTTCAGCGCAGCAAAGAGGCCTGGAATGTCCACTCCGTGGTGGTGGTAGAAGCGTTCGTCCTCGGTGGCTATGAGTGTTCGCACCAGGATTGGGCTTATCTCATCGTACTTCACGGGGTTGCGGTTTTCGTTGAAGTAGCGCCCCATGAGCACGCTGTCGCTGGAGAAGATCTCGCTGGCTTCCTTCGTCACTGGGTTTTGTATCTCCTTGAAGCCCGGTGACCGTCCGAAGAGCCACAGGAAGTTGACGTCTACTGCCGCGAGTGCCAGTAAGAGTGCAATGACGATGGTGCAGAACCATACGATGATACGTTTGTACCATGGTCCGCTGTATGCTTTCTTTATAATGTCTTTCAGACGTTTCATCATTTGGCTATAGGTCGTTTTGTGGCTTTTGCAGGTTCACGTCGATGTATGCTATAATGGCTTCGCGTTCGTCGGGGTGAAACCATTGTATGCCGGCGTCATGGGCGAACCATGTCAGCTGCTTTTTCGCATACACGCGCGTGTTCTTTTTCATACGTTCGCGGGCAATGTCGATGGTCCATGTGCCGTCTATGACTTGGAACATCTCTTTGTAGCCTACGGTGTTGAGGGAGTTGGCGTGGCGGTAGGGCAGCAGGGCTCGTGCTTCCTGGAGCAGTCCGTCGTCAATCATCTTGTCGACGCGGTTGTTGATGCGTTCAAACAGTTCGTGCCGTGGGCGGTTGAGCCCTATTTTCAGGATGTTGAAAGGCCTTTGCTTTGCCGTTGCGGTGCGAAAGCTCGTGAAGGTGCGCCCTGTCTGGTAGCACACCTCGAGGGCGTGAACTATCCTTTTGGTGTTCTTGAGGTCTACGGTGGCATAATATTCCGGGTCGAGTAGCCGAAGCTCTTGAGCCAGCGCGTCGAGTCCTTCGTCGGCGAGTCGTTGTCGCAGCGTCGTGCGCGTCTCCTCGTGAATTGTAGGTATGTCGTCGATGCCTTTGCACACGGCGTCGATGTAGAGCATCGACCCTCCGCTGAGCAGCAGTGTGTCGTGACTCCGGAACAGCTTGTCGATGAGGCTTATGGCTTCATCCTCGAAGCGTGCTGCGCTATAGTAGTCCTCGATGTCGAGTGTCCCTACGAAGTAGTGTTGCACTTGCTGTAGCTGCTGTCCGGTAGGCGCTGCCGTGCCTATCTTCAGGTCTTTGTATAGTTGTCGGCTGTCGGCATTGATGATGGGGCAGCCGAGGTGCTCAGCCAGCTGAAGGGCGAGGTCTGTCTTGCCTACTGCTGTAGGTCCGAGGAGCACGACGAGGTTTTTCATTCTTCGGTGAAGTCAAATCCTTCGAGGTCTATTTCCTCGATGTCGAAGAGCTCGTCGTCGGTGGGTTCAATGTCATCGTCGTCGGCGAGGGCGGCAGCGTTTAGTTCGGCCAGCAGTTGCTCGGTGTTCTTCGGCTGTTCTGCGTCATGCTTGTCGGCCGTCAGCGGGGGTGCTATGCCATGCTGCCGGCGGCAGAGCGGTGTGTCGATGTGCTTGCCATAGCTGATATGCGACACCTCGAGCAGCAGTCCGCGCCCCTCATCGGCATCGAAGATGTATTGCAGGCGCTGACCCTCGTCGTCGAGCAGGTCTCCGAGCTCGACCTCGTCCATGGTGTCGTCCTCGAGGCTTTTCTCAGGGATGGTGCGTTCGCGCCTCCATCGTTCGTCGCAGACGTAGAATGTCGAGGGCTTGTGTTTGCCCCAGTTGCATGTCTGTCGTATGAGTTCGTGGAGTTCGGCGAAGGTGGCGTCGGACTCAATCTGGAGCTCGATGACGAAATCTTCCACTTCGGGGCTTACGGCTGTTATGGTGTATAGCATGGGACACGGGCTCTGCCCGTTTTTTGAAGTTTAAAGATTAATGATGAGGGCTGTGTTGAGAAGGCTTTCATGCCAGAGGTCATTAGACCTTAAACATTCGATCTTTCACTTCGTGCGCAGCGCCTTTAATGCACGAAACCGCGCTGTTTGGTGTCTTCAATGAAATCGAGGATGTACTTGATTTCGTCTGTCGGCGGCAGTTCTTTCTTTATCGTGTCGAGGGCGTCGGCCAGTGAGAGTCCTCCCTGGAAGATGATGCGATAGGCTTCGTGTATGGTGTTGATGACCTCGCGGTCGAAGCCTCGGCGTCGCAGCCCGACGATGTTGAGGCCGCAGTAGGTTGCCGGGTGGCGTGCACAGATGGTGTAGGGCAGTATGCTCTGTGGTGTCCCTGTTCCTCCGCCCACCATGGTGTAGCCTCCGACGCGGCAGAACTGGTGTACGAGAACGCAGGCCGAGAGTATGGCGTGGTCGTCGATGGTCACCTCGCCGGCGAGTTTGGTGCAGTTGCCTATGATGACGTCGTTGCCGACGATGTCGTCGTGTGCGATATGGCATCCTTCCATGAGCAGGTTGCCGCTGCCCACGACGGTCTTTCCCTTGGCTGCTGTGCCTCGGTTTATAGTTACGTTCTCGCGTATTTTGTTGTTGTCGCCGACGATGGCGAGGGTGTACTCGCCGCGGAACTTAAGGTCTTGTGGCACGGCGCCTATGACGGCTCCGGGGAAGATGGTGTTTCCCGTGCCGATGCGTGCTCCTGCGAGCACGGTTACTGAGTTCATGAGCGTTGTGTTGTCGCCTATCTCTACGTCGCTGTCGATATAGCAGAAAGGGCCTATCTCTACGTTCGCGCCTATCTTGGCGTCTGGATTTATGTATGCGAGAGGACTGAGCATTTAAAGTGAAAAGAGAAAAGTGAAAAGTGAAAAGTGAAAAGTGAAAAATGGGGGTTATTGCTGGTTTAGCTGTTTGCGCAGCAGGCGTGCAAAGCGGTTGTTGATTGTATGTCCCGGGCGCATAGCAGTGACGTGCCCGCGTATGGGCAGACCTACGAGGGCCATGTCGCCGATGAGGTCGAGCAGTTTATGGCGGGCGGGCTCGTTGTCCCACTGTAGAGGCTTATGCTGTATGTAGCCGAGGTCTGTGGCCTTGCGGTGTGGCGCACCGATGCGGTCGGCCAGCAGGTCGAGCTCGGCTTGTGTCTTTTCTTGTTCGTAGATGACGATGGCGTTGTCGAGGTCGCCGCCCTTGATGAGGTTGGCGGTCAGCATCATCTCCACTTCGCGCACGAAGCAGAAGGTGCGTGCGGCAGCTATCTCTTCGGGGTAGAGGGCCATGTCGGAGAGCTGTGCCGTCTGGTTGCTGAGCACTTTACCCGGGAACGCTATGGTAGTGGTGATGCCGAAGTCGTCGGCCGGCGCTATGGTGATGCTGCTTCCGCTCTGCTCGTCGTGCACTTCTATCTCTTCCGTGATGTCGAGGTAGCGCCGTTCGGCAGCTTGCTCCACGATGCCTACGCGGCGGATGTTCTCCACGTACAGCTCTGCCGAGCCGTCGAGTATGGGCACTTCCGGTCCGTTGACTTCTATGAAGCAGTTGTCGACGCCTAAGGCGAAGAAGGCCGACAGCGCATGCTCCACGGTGGAGCAGCGAGCGTCGCCCACTTGTAGCACCGTTCCGCGCGTCGTCTCCACTACGTTCTCGGCAACGGCGTCGATGATGGGTTTACCGGGAAGGTCTGTGCGGCGGATCTTATATCCGTGGTTCTCGGGTGCAGGGTTGAAGGTGGCGGTCAGGTAGAGGCCTGTGTGCAGGCCTTTGCCTTCGAGTGTGAAGCTGCCGCCTAAGGTATGTTGTTTTAGCATGTGTACTTAATTCAGAATTCATAATTCGTGACTCCCGGCGTCGGTTAGCGCGCTCAAAAAGAGCAGAGGGAGCCAGAGGAAATTATTATCTCAATCTTCAATTTTCAATTATATCAATCATCAATTTCATCAATCATCAATCATCAATCTTCCATTTCATCGTCTCAATGTCTTTCTGTAGCTCGCGTAGCTGGGCGGCCATGTCGGGCAGCGTCTTGTAGACGGCGGCGGCACGGGCCCATACCTTTGGGTCGATGGCGGGATAGCCCATAAGGGTCTGTCCGGGCTTGCGGATGTTGCCGGGCACTCCGCTCTGGGCTCCGAGGGTCGTGCGGTCGGCTATGCTGATGTGACCGGCCACGCCCACCTGTCCGGTGAAGGTACACCATTCACCCACCTTCGTGGAGCCGGCGATGCCCACTTGCGCACACAGGATGGTGTTGCTGCCTACTTCTACGTTGTGCCCCACCTGCACGAGGTTGTCGATCTTTACGCCGCGGTGCACTATGGTCTTGCCCATGACGGCGCGGTCTACGCAGCTGTTGGCTCCGAGCTCCACGTCGTCCTCGAGCACGGCGATGCCTATCTGCGGAATCTTCTCGTAGCCCTCGGCGTTGGGGGCAAAGCCAAAGCCGTCGGCACCGACGACTGCCCCAGAGTGTAGTATGCATCTGTCGCCCACGATGCAGTCGGGGTAGACGGTGACGTTGGGGTAGAGGACGCAGTCAGCGCCGATCTTGGCGCCGGCGCACACGGTGACGTGGCTGTAGATCTGCGTGCCGGTGCTCACCTCGGCTCCGTCTTCGACTACGGCGAAGGGTGCTATATAGACGTCGGTGCCTATCTTGGCTGAGGCTGCCACGCTGGCTTGTGCGCTTATGCCTGTGCGCTTGGGCTTCATGCCTTCGACGAGGGCCATGAGGCGAGCCACGGCCATGCGCGGGTCGTCGACACGGACGAGCGTGGCTTTCAGCGGCTGCGCCGGCTGGAACGTCGTGGGTGCCAGCACCACGGTCGACAGTGTCTGGTAGATGTAGGGTTCAAATTTAGGGTCGTAGTAGAACGATAGTGCTCCCTCCACGCCCTCTTCTATCTTGGCAAACGTGCTGACACGGGCTTCGGCGTTGCCGTCGACGGTGCCACCCACGAATTGTGCTATCTGCTGGGCTGTAAATTCCATTAAAAAGTGTTGGTTGTACTTTAGTGCGTGCAAAGGTATGCTAAATAGTCCAAATATCCTATTTCTAAAGCATTTTTTTGTTCGTCTTAACCCTTTTTGGTTAATATTGCCTCCATTTTGAACTACTTTAAGATTGTACGCTGGTCTGGCTTATACTTCTTCCAGCTCGCGCACCAGGTATGCTGCAGTGCCGTTGATGTTGGTCTTGCTGACTCGGCCGAGGCGCGCCTGAGCCGTCAGCCACCGTCCTAAATATTGGAGGCCGCTCTTGCTGAAGGCGTAGCCGGTGCGACGTTTTATGTGGAATGCGATGTCAGTAACTTTCATCTTACGGCAACCGTCTTCGTGTTCCGTCAACAGCTCAAAGTTGTCGAGTATCTGGCTCACCTCAGGGCGCAGGGTCATGTAGCTGGCGTTGTAGCTCTCGATTTCGTTGACTTCCTGCGGCGTGAAATAGTAGTGGCGCCCCTGCTCTAATTCGCTTAAGGCTTGTGCGTAAACTTTGGGGTAATAAAACCTTGGCTCTGTGTCTATTATTGAACCGCTGCGAATATCTGCTATAATGAAGCGTCGCGAGCCCGACGGGTCGTTGAGGACGTCGCTCAGGTTGGTCGTGGCAATGAACGAGGCGTAGCGCGGCAGACTCTGCACAGTGCTGCTGTAGGGGCGTCGTCCTTTCACGGCGCTCTTCTGAATCAGGTTCTTCAGGAATCCTTGTTGTGTTTTTTCGCTTATCTGATTGAACTCGTCGAGGTTGATGAGCAGGCTTGTCGACAGCATCCTCTCAGCCTCGAGCTTGCTCGAGAAGTCCACCAGCTCGCGGTAGCCTATTTCGCGCAGTTCGGGAGGCAGGATCAGTTGGCCGAAGGTGCTCTTGCCGCAGCCTTGCGGGCCGATGAGCAGTGGCACTACGGCGTTGCCGTAGACCGTGTTCCAGCCGTCCCATTGCGCCACCATGCCCAGGAACCAGGTGTGGAACCAGTCGCGCCACTTCGGGTTGCGGCATGGGACGCGGTCGGCCAGCATGCCTATGTAGTCGGTTTTGCCGTCCCACTGCCCCTCCACTTCCTGCAGGTAGGCGCGTGCGGCATTATAGTTGCGTATGAGCGTCGAGCCGAGGAATCGTTTCATGTCGCGGTCGAAGATCTCGATGCCGTTGTCGTGGCACGCCTGTATCATCGTGTTCATCGTCCTGTCGTCCAGGGGCGAGAAGACGTACGAGGCAGAGTTGTTTGGCCGCCATTCCACGCCGTTGGTGAGCTCGTTGTAGCGCAGGTCGTAATGCGCCGCCATGAACTCCTGCAGCCGTGAATTCAGCATCTGCATTGTGGAGCCTGTGCTGCCCTTGCTGCGGCTCTTCTTGCTCTTGCTGTCCATCTCGGTGTATACGCTCTCCACCGTTTCGCGTATCTTATCCCTGCCCAGGTCGTACCAGTGGGTGCTCACGATGGCCTGACGTATCGTCTGCTCGAGCGGCAGAGCCTCTGCATAGGCTTCCGCAGCCACGGCGTTGAGTTCCTCTTCCGCCGTGTAATATCGTTCGCTGTGCTCCAGGGCCTTTGCAAAAGCTGTGGCAAAACGGCGGCGGGCATTGCTCTCGTTGGCCTGGCTGGGGGCGTTCGATGTCGGACCGTATTCGTGTGCCGAGTCGTCGGTCCCCTGCGTGCCGCTCATCACCTGGCCCAGGCTCAGCATCACCGGCATGGCTTTGGCGTTGTAGTAAGCCGTCGGGTCGTAGGTCCATCTGAAGCAGTCCTGCGGCTTGGCCTTACGAGGCCTGAGCGGTTTCTGCAACAGGGTGGAGTAGACGCGTGCCGTCTCGTCGTAAAGCCTTGAGTGGAAGGCGTCTATGACGTTTCGCTCTTTAGGCGTCTTGCCGTTGTCGAGCGTGCCTCGCACCAGCACCTTCACGGTCAGTCCGCTCGAGCCGACGAACGTGGCGAGCGTCGTGGGCCAGGCGGCTGCCTTCGCCTTGATGGCTTCGGCCTCCTGTGCGCTGCCGATGTTGTCGACGTTGAGGTGCACGATGCCCGTGTAGGTCGTCTTTGTGCTGCCGTCGCGCTTGCGCTGCTCTATTTCGCCAGGGCATACGCGGGGCAGCAGGTCGATGTCCCGGAAATGAAACGACGGCGGAAGATCGCCGACCTCACGTCGCAATGCTTCCACCGTCAGCTTCCTCTTACTACTGGCTTGGAATTCCTTTACCAATGTTTCCAAGCTCCAAATGCTGGTCCTTGTTTTCTTACTCCTTACTGACTTAATGTATATCGTACATTTCATAATGTTATCGCTTTGTGCATGCTTTCGAGTAGCTTTTTAGCACTTTTGAGCAGCAGATTTTACATGCTTCCGAATAGTTTCTTTGCAAAACACCGTCTTTGCATGCCTTATTTTTCCTTTTTTTCCTCCTTTCCTGCTGCAAAGATACATCAAATTCTTCATTCCTGCAAATATTTTCAAGGAATAATGCAGATTTCTTGTAATTTTTTCGATATTATTATAGTAACACCTATAATTCTATAAAATTTTATCTATTACACCTACATGTTTATCTGCTATATTTCAGTAATATTTATATTAATTATAGGAGTATAGCCATGTTTTTTTTCTTCTTTATTATATGTTTCCAACTTGTTTGAGCAATCCTCCTTAGTGAGAGGCGCGACGTGGCCAATGGCTTGAGGTGTACCACTCGGGTGATCTACCCAAAACCCTTAAGCCTTTTTGCCAAAACCCTTAAGCCTTTTTGCCAAAACCCTTCGCTCGGCGCTTGCGACGCTTCTTCGAGCGAAGCGAGTCTGAAGAAGCCTTTTGGTCGAAACTCTTAAGCCTTCCGGCTGAAATCCTTAATTCTTTTGGTTCCAATCCCAAATCCCTAATCTCAAACCTTGAAAAACCTATGAACGCAGAGGGCAAATAATCACATTTAATATGTAAATTAATGTTTTGTTAGAGATAAAACGCTATATTTGCAGCGGAAATAAATTTTTTAATATCAATACATAATATGAGAAAATTGTTTTTAGTGGCTTTGTTGGCCTTGACAGGGCTGCAGACAAGAGCACAAGAGGTTAGCGTCAGCAAAGGGCTGTACCGCCAAGGCGACGACATGAATTGGGCAAAGCCCGCTGTGGACGAAGCCTCCTGGAGCGAAATCGACATCACTACACATTGGGATAAACAAGGCTTTCCGAGAAATAACCGTGCATACGGCTGGTATCGTATTCACGTGAACATACCTAAGAGTCTGCTCCGTGGTGCTGACCAGCAGAACGTCGTCCTGTTCCATCTGCCCAAGGCCGATGACGTCGACGAGTGCTACCTGAACGGTCGCCTGATAGGCGCTACGGGCCGTATGCCGACAGATCCGGAAGGCTACTTCTGCGGCGTCGATATCGAACGCAACTATGCCGTGGATGTCCGGACGGGCGGCATCCGTTGGGATGCAGAGAACGTGATAGCCGTGCGGGTCTACAACAACGGCGGGTCGGGAGGATTGTTCAACAACCCTCTGACGATATCCTGCCCCAAGGCAGCCGAGGGACTGGCCATGAGCCTGACCGACGAAAACAACGGCAGCGCCCATTGCGATATTGAAATCAGTACTGCCTATGCATCGGCTACCAGCGGGACGTTCGCAGCTACCCTGACAGACCGCCAGACGGGAGCCAAGATACGCACACTGACCAGGCAACTCACTGTCAGACAAGGCAAACCCGCACGCGTGTCCGTGCCCTACGACAAGCACAAGATGTGCCAGCTGGCGGTCACCTACACCGATGCCAAGACGGGAAAGGTGCTGAGCGAGAGCAAGCAGCTGAAATACATCTTGACGCCCGCCGCACCCGCCGCGCCCCGCTTCAACAATGCGCCTCTGTTTGGCGTGCGCCCCGGCTCTCCCGTCATCTACCGGTTCCCCGTCTCGGGCCAGAAACCAATGAAGTTCACCTCCGACAATCTGCCCGAAGGCCTTCGGCTTTCTGAGAGCGACGGTGTGCTGAGCGGAAGCGTCGACAGGCCATGCGAGCTCACCTTCACCGTTACGGCCGAGAATGCACGCGGCAAGGCCTCGCAGGAGTTCACGCTGAAGGTGGGCGAACACATGATTGGTCTCACCCCGCCCATGGGCTGGAATTCGTGGAACTGTTGGGGGCTGAGCGTCTCACAGGAGAAGGTCCTTTCCTCTGCTCAGGCATTGATAGACAAAGGCTTGGCCGACTATGGCTATGGCTACATCAATATCGACGACGGATGGGAAGCCGCAGAGCGCAACCCCGACGGCACCATCGAAGCCAACGGGAAGTTCCCCTCGATGAAGGGGATGATCGACTGGCTGCACGCGCGCGGCCTGAAATTCGGTATCTATAGCTCGCCGGGCGAGACCACCTGCGGCGGCCATCTGGGCAGCCTCGGCCACGAGCAGCAGGATGCCGAGGTGTGGAACCGCTGGGGCGTGGATTACCTGAAATACGACTGGTGCAGCTACGAGCGTGTGCGCGAAAAAGATAACGACTGGGGCTTTGCCAGCTGCATGCGTCCCTACCTGCTGATGCAGAAGTTCGTGCGCGAACAGCCTCGCGACATCTTCTACAGCCTCGGACCGCTGGGCGGCACGCAGGTGTATCTGTGGGGGCTCTATTGCGACGGCGACAGTTGGCGCACCGCACCGGACATCAACGACACGTGGAAGTCGATTCTCGACGTCGGTTTCCGGCAGCAAGCGGGTCTGGCCAAATACTCCTCCGTCGGCCATTGGAATGACCCCGACATGCTGGTCGTAGGCAAGGTCGGGTGGGGCAGCAACCTGCGCGAGACGCGCCTGACGCCCGACGAGCAGTATACCCACATCACGCTGTGGACTCTTCTTGCTTCCAACATGCTCATCGGCTGCGACATCGCACAGATGGACGACTTCACGCTGAACCTGCTCTGCAACAATGAGGTGAACGCCGTCAATCAGGACATCCTCGGGCAGCAGGCCGACCGCATCCATAAGGAAGGCGACGTCGAGGTATGGAGCCGTCTGCTCTCCGACGGAGCCATCGCCGTAGGTATCTTCAACCTTGGCGACAAGGATAAGCAGGTGGATATGAAAACACTAATCCCTGCTGAGACGTTCAAAACAGTCCGCGACCTCTGGCGTCAGCAAGACCTCTCCGCCGGCGATCTCAACTGCACTATCGTGGCGCACGGATGCCGTTATCTTAAGGTGAGCAAGTAAGACGGTTCTGGCAGGCAAAGAGACTATCCGTGCCGGTAGCTCTTGCGGTCGAGCTTGCCGTTGAAGGTGCGGCGGATGGCTTCTGCTGTCTCGTACAAGGCAGGAACTTTGAAAGCTTCCAGTTTCTGCCGCAGGTGGAGCGCTATGCTGCGTTTGTCGAGGGCGTAGCCGTCGTTGAGCACTACGATCAGCCGCAACGCCTGTCCGGTAATCTTGTGAGGCACGGCTGTGCAGATGCAGTCCTTGACGGTGGGGTGCGAGAGTGCTGCTTCTTCGACTTCTGTCGGCGCCACTTTGAAACCGCCTACATTGATGATATCGTCCTCGCGCCCCTTCAGGTGGAGACGCCCCTGGGCGTCAATGGTGCCCAAGTCGGAGGTGTAGATGGTGGCGTCGCGCAGGATGGTGGCCGTGCGCTCGGGGGCTCCGATGTAGCCCGTCATCAGCGTGCGTCCCTTGCAGGCAATCCGCCCGTCGGCTGTGATAAAGACTTGTGAATTAGGCATTGGCGTGCCCAGACATCCCGACGTGCACTCGCCGCTGTTCCAATCATAGGTGGCGATGATGCCTGTCTCGGTGGAGGCGTAGGTGTTGTAGAGCCGGCTCGTTGGCAGCAGTTTGCATAGCGACTGCATGTCGCTCTCCGAGATAGCTGCCGCGCCTGTCTCTATGAAGTCGATTCTGTCGGCGAGCGACGCTAAGCGCGCTGCGCTGAACTGAATGAGTATGCGAATGCTTGCGGGCACGAGGAACGTGGCGTAGCGCGTGTCCCTTAGGGCGAAAGTGTCGAAGAAGCGGTTGAGGTCCTTAAGCCCGTCAACAAGAATGATTGTGGCTCCGAGCAGAATGTTCGGGTACACTTTTGAGAGGCTACCGATGTGGTTGAGCGGACCGTTGATGACGAACGTCAGATCGGGCGTAAAGCCTTGACCTGCAATGAGGTTCTCAGCATCAGCGAGGATGGTGTCGGCACTTATCATGACTCCCTTCGAGCGCCCGGTGGTGCCTGTGGTATAGAGCACGTCGGCAGTGCCTGGCGGACAGCTATGTCTCGATAGCTCAGCCTCGATGGCTGCAAACACGTCGTCGGGGAGGTCGTGCTCAAGAGGGGCGGCTATGCAGCCTATGCGGTGGAGTGCGAAATATGTGGTAAGGAAAGCTATCGACGATTCGGCGCGTAAGCATACCACCTGTCCGGCGCTGAAGCCTTGACGGCGAAGCTCGGCGCAGCGGGCTTCGATGCGTTCGTCGAGCCCGGCGTAGGTCAGTCGCTCGTCGCCGCAGATAATAGCCTCTCTGTCAGGCTGCTGCGTCGCGTGCAGGGTGATATACTCTTCTATGCTGTCCATCTGTCAGTAGCTTTAATCAATCCCTAATCTCTAATCTCTAATCTCTAATCCCTAATCTCTAATCTCTAATCCCTAATCCCTAATCCCTAATCCCTAATCCCCTTTTCCTTTCAACAAGAGCCACGAGGGTGTCGAGGTTCTTGAAATTACGCGGAGTGGCATCGGTGGCTTCCATCGTGACGTGAAACTCATCGGCGAGAATCATAAGGATAGAGGTTATGCCAAGCGAATCCAGTTCACTGAAGAGAAAGGGTGAGTCGAAGTCTACGAGTGGCAGTGCATCTTCGAGCAGGGTGCGAATTTTCTCTTTCATACAGCCTTGTTTTTTAGAGGGTTAGCATAAATGCAGAGTAGCAGGTGGCGTAGGGCGTCCGTGTCGCTGATGCCTAAAGAGTCTACTCGCTGCAGGTGGTTGCAGAATGTCTGGCGTTGGGCATCGCTGTAGCGGTCGCGGTAGGTGTCCTGTCCGCAGAGCAAATCGTAGGCGATGAAGTTGTTTGGCGAGAGTCGGTAAGCGCTGATGATGCGTTCATCGATGATGTGCGCCACGGCGCGGTTGAACTCCGACGCAGCCCCGGTCTGCATGAGTGGCTGCTCTGGCGTGTGGTTGGCTTCTGCGGCGAGTGTCTGTAGCTCGTCGGCGGCGAGTGGTTGGCAGAAGGTGATGTGTACGTCGCCCTTAGGCTGCATGACGCCAGTGAGGATGCTGTTGAGGTCCTCGCCGGGCTGTTTGACGTATTTCGTGTCGCGGCTGAGGTATAGCTCGCGTGCCTTGAGGAGGTCGCAGCTCTCCCATTCGTAGCTGATGCTGACGGGCACGATGTTGAGCTCGGCCAGAGCCTCTACGGGTTGCTTATGTCGGCTCATGCCGAACATCTTGATGATACCCTGGTCGGTGCGGTCGTCGCCATCCTTGGTGCGCCCGTTGCGCTGAGCTATCCATACGCTCTGGTGTTTCTCAGTGATGCAGTAGCGTATGTATTCAGATAGGTGGAGCGACGAGTTGTAGAACTCGCGTGGCGTGCCTCCGCGCTCTACGCGGAACATCTTGTTGCTCTTGCCGATATCGATGACCAGCGGCGTGCTCATCAGGTTGGCGCCGAAGGTGATCTCGGTAGTCTCGTGGCCGAGCTGCCAGAGGGCATACTGCAGCAGGCAGGCGTCGAGCATGATGTCGCGGTGGTTGCTCACGAAGAGGTATCGCTTCTGCGTGTCGAGAGCGTTGAGACCGTCGAAGGTAAAGGATGTCATGCTGCGTGCGATGACCTGTTCGTTGACGCAGCGCATGACTTCGTGCTGGAAGTCATAGACGTTTGTGAACTGGCGCATAAGTTGTCGCACTTCCTCTATGTCTTGTCCAGGATAGACATATTGTGCCAACAAGGGGAAGTGTGGGCTGTCGGCGATGCGTTGCATGGCAGCCGGAATCTCGGCGTCGTAGAACGGACGAATGTCGTCGAATTTTGTCATTGTATGATTCGTATTGTTATTAGCGAAACAAGAAGTTGATAAAGAGTGTAGGATTGATGTCGGAAACTAAATCTGCTACCTCATGGATGATGGCCGACAATCTCTGATGAGCGCAGCCATCGCAGAAACGTCTCTTGCCAGTGGGCCGTCTCGGCGCTCATCCGCTGGGGAGCGACGCCGAAGCCGTGGCGCCCTTGAGAGTATCTGATATATGTATGCGGGATGCTCTTCGCCGTGAGGGCGCTGTCGAGAAGCTCGCTGTTGCGGGGGTGAACGAGTGGGTCGTCTTCGCAGTTGAGCAGGAAGACGGGCGGGCAGCCGTCCGGTATGTGCTGCTCCAGCGACAAGGAGTCGCGCATGACCTGACGGTGCTTGCGGTACTCGCCGAGGAGGGCACGGCGGCTGCGCTTGTGGGCGTAGGGCCTGTTCATCGTCACGACGGGGTATATTGATGCTATGAAGTCAGGACGCAGGCTGACGTCGTGGCTGATGCCCAATGGCGCGAGGAAGTCGGTGGCGGCGTAGGCCGCAGCGCTCATGCTGAGATGTCCGCCTGCCGAGAAGCCCATGACGCCGAGACTGTTGGCGTCGATGCCGAAGTCGGCGGCGTGCTCGCGGATGTATTGGATAGCGCGCTGGACGTCGCAGAGGGCGTCTGGGTGCTGATGCCCGCGGGCGATGAGGCGGGTGTGGAAGATGTAGGGAAGGATGCCTTGTACGCGGTACCTAAGCATGAAGGCTGCGATGCCCTCGCCCTGCAGCCACTGGGCCACGCGGGTGCCCTCAGCCTCGTCGTCGAGCCAACAGTAGCTGCCGCCGGGGCAGACGATGATGGCGGGGGAGCCTCCCCTGCCCCCCTTGTGCAGGGAGGAGAGAGCTGGTGCGGTGGAGGGTAGATAGGGAACGAGGGTGACGTCTTTGGCTCTCACGGCCGTTCCTTCCCAAAGGCTAATCAGTGGCTCCTGACCTTGAGCCGTTGGAGCAAGGACAGTCATGAGCAGACAGAGGAAAAGACGCAGACAGGTTCTCATGCTTGATGATTTAGGACACGATGCACTTCATCGGCGGAAAGCTGGGTGTAGGCCGGGCGCTCGCCGCTGAAGTCGACGCGGAAGTACTCCTCGTCATAGAAGGAGAGTTTGGAGTTGGTGTCGGGCGTGCACTCGATATATGTGATGTCGGTGAGCTTCAAGCCTTTGGCATCGCAGATCTGCTCGGCGAGGCTGCGGCCGGCGTAGGTGACGCTGGTGCCCGGGTTCTCCTGATACATCTCGGTGACGATGACGTATGTTGTGCCGTCTATGGTGCGGATCTTAAGGCCGCAGGCCGAGGGCATATCCCACTGGCCGCGGAACTCGAAAATCTCGTCGTAGTATTCTTTGGGAACTTTCATGGAGAGTGAAAAGTGAAAAATAACCTCGAACGAGGAGTGAGAAGTGATGAATCAGACGTTGACGTTGCGCTTGCTGCGGTCGACGACCTTGCCGAAGCTGCGGTTCATGAGGCGGCGGTCGCGGGGGCGGTAGGTACCCTCGTTCATCTCGCGCAGGGCGACCTGACAGAAGAGATTGAACATCTTAGCCTCCTGCGACTCGTCCTTGTAGAAGCTTGCCCAGGCGTAGTCGTAGAGCTCCTGCAGGCGTTCGGGCGTCATGTGTTTGGGCTGGAATACGACCTGGCCGGCGTTATAGTGATTCCAGTCGAAGTCGAAGATACGGCCCTGACGCAGCAGGTCGTCGTAGCCCTTGGTATGCGGGAAGGGTGTCATGACGGTGAACTCAGCCAGGTCGAGATCTATCTCGCCGAGGAAGTCGATGAGGCGTTTGATGTCGTCCTCAGTCTGGTTGTCGAGGCCCAGGAGGATAGTGCCTTCGACGCCGATGCCATTGTCGTGGTAGCGCTTCACGCGTTCCTTGATATAGTCGCTGGTATCGTATACGGCCTGATAGACATACCAGGCACCCGCCTTGGCCGCGAGGTCGAGGATTTCGGGGTCGTCCTCGATGGTGTGGCTAATCCACTTCTTCTTCAAGGGTGCAATGGCTTTGAAGAGTTCACGTTCCCAGTCCTTGTTCTGTGCCAGGGAATTATCGACGATGAAGAGACGGTTGTTGTCGATAGCTGCCATGTCCTCGACAACCTTGTCGATGGGGCGGGGCCGGAACTTGCGGCCGCCGAGGTAGCTGACGGCGCAGGGGTAGCAGCTGAAGCGACAGCCGCGACTGGCATGGAAGAGGTCAACCATCGGCACGCCCTTGTGGTTGTAGAGGTCGCGCTTGTAGAGGTCGCGGCGGCAGGGGCCTACGTCCTCGATAGGCGGCATCTGCCCCATGTAGTTGTAGACCTTCTTGAGGTGGCCGTCGATAAAATCCTGCATGACCTGCTCCATACGCCCTTCGCTCTCGCCGAGGAAGAGGCTGTCGACGTGCTTCACCATATCCTCGGCGTGGAGCATGGAGGAGATGCCTCCGGCCATGACGAGCTTGCCGCGGCGGTGGTATTCGTCGGCAATCTCCCAGCCGCGCTTGACCTGCGTGGAGAGCATCATCGACAAAGCTACAATGTCGCACGGCTCGTCGAAGTTGATGTCCTCGACGTTCTCGTCGGTGAACGAGACGTCGACGTATTCGGGTAGCGTTGCCGCAAAGGCCACGGGACCGTGAGGAGGGAGGTTGAAGGTCGTCTGCCCGCGCAGCTTCTGCCACTTGGGGTAGATTAGTTTCATCTTAATCGGCTCCATAATTATCTGTTCTGCTTAGAGTTCTTGTTGCTAGGCTGTGAGTTTGTCTGGTTGTCACAGAAGGTGTTGATTTTATCTACGATCGTGTTGAGCCCGAAGATGCATTCGGCGGTGTTGATGGCCGTTAGTGGTACGCCGCAGATGCCGTGAAGGTTGACGCATTGTCCTGAGAGCAACAGGTTGCGCACCTTGGTGACGGGTGAGATGAGGGTGCGGGCGGGGTCGAGGCCATCCTTGCTGTAGCCATAGAGGGCGCCTTCGGGCGATCCGTAGTAGTCGCGTATGGTGAGCGGCGACGCTGTATAGTACGTGTAGATACACTCGCGTATGCTTGGGAAGCGCCTTTCAAGTTTATCGATAATGCGCTCGGCCTGCTCATGTTTCCATGCTTCATAGTCGTCGCCGCGATGGCCGAGACGGGTGTGCCCCCAGCGCTCCACCTCGTTCCAGCTCATAAGGCAGTTGACAGTCATACGAACGGCCCATGATCCCTGGTTCTCTGTGGGTGGGGTCAGATACATCAGTCCGCGTGGCCATGAGGCAGGGTCGTAGTCGGCATGGTTCCATATCTGCCCGTAGTCGTCCTGGATGTAGCCCGTGTGGTTGAAGTAACGGAACGACTTGGGTTTGAAGGCGATATAGAGAATGAAAGCGGAGTAGGTGACGGGTGCTTCGGAGAGGCGGCAGACATAGGCTCTGGGCAGGGCTCCGTCGGTGAGCAGTGGCAGCAGCGTCTTGGTATGTATGGTGGAGATGTAGTAGTCGGCAGTGTAGTGGCGGCCGTCATCGGTAAGTAAGTCTGTAACTTGTTTGTTGGTGACGTTGACCGAACATACGGTCTTGCCCGTGATGACTTCGCCGCCATGCTCGCGTATGACATCGGCCAGCAGCTCTGCCATGTGCTGGCTGCGGCCTATGAAATGGTACTGACCGCCGATATAGAGCACGTTGATTAGGGCGTGAATGTAGGCCGGCGTATGACCAGGCACGCCGCCGTACATCGGATTCATGTAAGCCAGTAAGTCGCGGAGACGGAAATCCTCGATGAAATCGGCGATAAACTCATCGGCAGGCTGCATAAACCGCTCGCTGTGCATAGCGAAGACGCTGGGCGTAGGGCGCAGGTAAAACGTGTCCACCTCTTCAGTGAGGTCGTAGCAGGCTTGAAGGTAACGGCGTATGCCGTCGCTCTCGGCAGGGAAGTAGTGGCAGAGAGCTTCGGTGAAGGCTTCGCGACCTTGCGGCAGGCGGTAGTGGTCGCCCGTGCTGAGGTAGGTGACCTCGTCCATGCAATCCATGTCGCATTGCTGGATGTGGAGCTTGTCCATAATGCCGAGGTATTGGAAAAAGCGGCGGACAGAGCCTCCCTCGGAGAGACCGCCCAGGATGTGCATGCCGGTCTCGAAGTGGATGCCGCGGCGGGTGAAGCTCTGCAGGCCGCCGCCGATGGCCGTGTTCTTCTCGAGGACGGTAACGTGCATACCCTCGCGAGCCAGCAGGGCGCCTGTCGTCAGCCCCCCGAATCCTCCTCCTATGATGATAACGCTTTTCATTGATTCGATGTGATGATTTGTCGATAAAGATACTCCGTGCCGAGGAGGTCGGAGCAGGTGACTATCGTACCCACGAGCACGCCGAGAATGCCGTGTGAATTGATGTTCTGCCCGGTCAGGTATAGCCCAGGCAGTTTTGTGCGCTGCGGCACATGGCATGCTACCGAGAGAGTAATGTCTTTGGCTATCCCGTAGGCGCTGCCTTCAGGAGTTCCGGTATAATCCCTGTAGGTCAGTGGCGTAGAAGTATAGTAATGACGAATGTTGTTGCGCAAGCCGGGGAAGGCGCGTTCGACGCAATCGATGAGCCGCTCAGCATGTTCACGCTTGAAACGTTCGTAGTCATCTCCGCGGTGGCCGACTGTCGTGTGTAGCCAAGGCGTCATCTCATCGAATCGCATGTAGCTGAGTATGACGCCCGCATGGGCATAACGAGGCTGCGGCTCATGGCAGAAGTTCATATACAGGTAACCACGCGGCCAGTCGGAAGTTGTGTACTCCTCGCTGTCCCATGGCGAGACGCCGGCCGGGTAGGCGTAGTAGTTGCTGTTGAGGTATGGTATGGAGTTTTCTTTGAAATCGAGGTAGACGGAGAAGATGCCGACGGTGTTGGGCAGGCTGTTCATGCGTCGGCGGAAGGCCGGACGGATGAGTGGGCTGCCCGTCATGGCCATTGTAGGCACAGGATGGATGGCGCTGACGACGATGTCGGCCGGGAATAAGCGTCCGTCGGCGGTGGAGACTCCGGTGACGTGTCTGTCATTGGAATGAATCTTTACTGCTTTCGCGCCAGTCTGAACCTGGCCACCATAGTGTTCCAGCTTGCGCTGTAGTGCAATTCCTATGTGATCGCTGCCACCTACGACCCGGAAACTGCTCTGGTTGTAGAAATCAGTTATGAAGGCGTGGGTAGAGAACGGCGTCTTATCCCGGCGAGCAGCATAGAGCGGCAGGTTGCCTACGAGGACGTTGCGCAGCAGAGGGTCGCTGATGAGGCTGTCGACTACCTCGTTGATGCTGCGTAGCTGATATTCAGTGCTGATGGCGTTGTCGGCATCCGCGATGCTGAGCGTGTGGAGGCTTGAAGAATTGGCTACGCGTCGTACGCAAGCTATGTAGTCTGATATACCGTCCTTCTCATGAGGAAAATAGCTGCTCATCTGTTCAATGAACGCCTCGGTGCCGTTAGGGAAACGGAACTCGTCGTTGCCCAATCGTACGATGTCGTATGCTCGACGGTCGAGCTCGCTGAGGGCAATGTCGTCAATCTCCAAATAACGAAGCAAGCGGTGGAGCGTCTGGCCGGGCTTTGCACTGCCGATGAAATGCATGCCTGTCTCGAACTTGACGCCGTGACGGGTGAAGCACTGCAGGCAACCGCCAAGCTGCGATTCTTGCTCGAGTATGGTCACATCATAGCCTTCACGTGCCAGAATGACACCCGTCGAAAGGCCTCCGAGACCACTGCCTATGATGACGCAACGCTTCATGGAATGACGAATGATGAATTGAGAATTATGAATTGAATTGAGTTTGAAACTTCAGGTTGGGCAGATGGATGTTAACGTTCTGCGCAACGGCTATCTTGTCTGCGTCCGGATCGGTGGCGAGGATATTAACGTCGGGATGAACGAGGGTGAAGACAAAAGCCCACTCGCCCTGACCGCAGTTGGGAATGACAATCTCGCTTTCACCACTCCAATTGTCGATTTCGTGGGCTTGGGTGAGAATTGCCTTCAGTTTGCGTAAGGCTTCGCGCTTCACACCGACCTCCTTATAGAGATATTGATAGCGCACGTAAGGCACCACGGCGGCTGTCTTCTCCTGCCGGCGTCGGAGTTCGGCGTAATGCTGTACGAAGTAGCGATGGATGTCCTTTGTCAGTTGGCGAGTCTCCGTGGCAGCAAACTCATCGGGCGACATACGCTTACCGATTTCCATGTGCATCTGTCCACGACGGAATGCCAGTTCGTCCTTCGGCAGGACATGACCTAAGCCGACAAGGAACATGGGCAGGATATCGACGTTGTGTACCTTGGCCATGTGGAAAGCACCTTGGTGGAAACGGTGTATCTGACGATCCTTCGAACGGGTGCCTTCGGGGAAGGTAACGATGCTGTAGCCACGACTGAGGAGGTCGGCAACGCGATCGTGGATATTGTCAACGCCCTCGCTCACTGGATAGAACTCAGCAGCGCGCAGGATAAGGCTATAGAGAGGATTCTTCCACACCCATTCCTTGGTCAGAATGACGACCTTTGGGGCTATGCTCAACACGGCGATGAGGTCGAGCTGCGACTGGTGGTTGGCCACGATGATGGCTGGCTTATCAAGTTTCTCGCCATAGGGATTGCTGACGCTCCATGATGTGCCTGGGACATTTTCGATACAGAAGCGCGAGATGCGGCAAAGCGTGCGATGGAAGAACAGCTTCTTCGATTCGGTATAACGTCCGACGTGGCTCCAGAGGAAGGCAAAGAGCTGATAGACACTGGCAACGACGAGGTAGAAGACGGAGGCAAATACCGTGAAGGCGATGCGCTCCAGCGTCAATGGCACTTCGCGCAGCTTGCCGCCTTCGGTCGTGATCCAGCGGAAGATGAGCGGAGGAAGATAGAAAGCCATCAGAACCACCGTGAACATGCCCACGATGACTACTTCGCCCAACGAACGCATGGCTGGATGCCGTGCTATGATGAGCGAACCGATGCCAATGAACATCAGCAGGGCGGAGAGCGCTACGCTGTTCTTGTAGCTCTTCAGCACCGGACGGCCATAGGTGTGTTCGTAAACGAGACCTTCAGTAATAAATATGGTGTAGTCGTCGCCTTGACCGAAGATGAAGGTGGCGAGAATGATGTTGACGATGTTGAACTGGATGCCCAGCAGATGCATGATCCCTAAAATCCACACCCAACCGGCAGCCAATGGCAAGAAGGACATCAGGCTGAGCTCGAGGCTGGCCATGGAGAGCCACAGGAAGAAGAAGACGACAAAACCGCATACGAAGCCGATGTAGTTGAAGTCATCGGAGAGCGTCGTGGAGAGGGAGGTCTGAACATCGCGGTTGTCGAAGACAAAGCCATGATCCGAGAAGCGTTCGCGCCAACGTTGTTTGTCGGTATCGGGCATAGGCTCAGCTGACTGTATGTAGTTGATGATGCGGGTGGCATCGGTCTGTTCGTCGTGGAGGATGAATGGTGCGCCGACAATGGTGCTCAGCGGCTCGAAGTATTCCGATGGCTGAGGCTCCCAATCGGCGTTGAGCAAGGCGACGAATGGCGTGAAGGCGACTTGCGAGAAACCAAACGATAGTCCCGCTGTTTGCAGTTGATTCGTCAGCACATCACGATGCCGCTCCACGAATGCCTTCCAACGCTGGATGGCTTCGGCCTGCTTTTGCTGAGAGGGGATAAGGCCATAGATGCTACGTACGTTCAGTCCTTCGGCAGTTAGGCTGTCGTTCATCTTTTCGGCTTGTTGGAGCGCTTCATCGATGCTCGATGCCTCAGCCACGGCAAGCACTTCACTGCCTGTCGTCTCCAAACCTACATTAAGCAACGAGAGATGCTCACGCTGCTCTGCAGTCATATAGTTGATGTGCTGCAGGTTGGTATCGAAAGTTGTCTTAAGGCTGAAGTAACCCAAGACGCAGGTGAGAAGGACAAATAAAAAGTGAAAAATGAATGAGTGAAAAGTGAAAAATGAAGAAATGCCTTTGAATAAAGGATGACGAGTGACGAATGACGAATAAGAGTTACTTTCTGAGCTTGAAGGTAAAATGTATTCTTCATTCAGAGCGAAGCGAGATTCTTCATTCTTCTTTCCCACTGATTCTTCATTCTTCTTTCCCCTTCTTGTAGACAGCGCAGGCAGGATAGTGAGCACGAAGAGAATCGTGCCGATGAGCACCAAGGCGCCTAAGAGACCCAGGTCACGCATAGCCTCTGAATCCATCCAGGCTAAACAGGCGAAGGCGCTGACTGTGGTGATATTGCCCGTCAGCAGGGGCGGCACGATATCGTTTAGGGCTTTACGCTCGTCAGGCTCATGGCGGCGATGGTCGAGATAATGAAGCGGATAGTTGGCGGCAATACCAATCAGCACGGCTGCCGTACCCAGGACGATGACGGATAGTTCGTGGTGGTAGAGACTCATCACGCTCATGGCGATGGCATAGCCCGTAGCGATGGATAGGAGTATCCATAGGATGTCACTCACGCGACGGAAGACGTACCACAGGACGAGGGCGATGAGGATAACGCTGAGGAGGCCGGCAATGAGGCCGTCCGCCTTGATGCGGTCGGCATTAGTGACGGCGATGAATGGTGCGCCTATGGCAGTGACCTTGACCGAAGGATGGATAGCCGTAAGCTGGTCGCAGACGCTTTCTATCAAGGCATTGAGTTCGCGATTCTTGCCACTCTCGCTGGAGCCGAAGGGGCTGGTGAGGAAACCGATACCTGCCTGGCGGTCGGCGGTGAGGATATAGCCTTCATCAACGGCATAACTATTGTTGCCACGAAGCGCCTGAAGGCGTGCCATGATTGGGGCAAAGAGATGAAGCGGGTCTTTGCGGACGGTGATGTTGCTCATGGCACTGGCTGGCAGCAACAGCATCTGGCGGTTTTGTTCTAATGCCTCACGGACATAACCTGGTGTGCTCAAGAGGCTGTCAGCCCGACGGATGTCATCCTCGCTCATCAGCAGAGGAGCGTTGTCGGCAACGAAATCCAACATCTCCATAACCTCCTCTTCATCCACTTGCATCGATAGGTCCTGAACGACACCAGTCGTATCAATCGAATGAAGAACCTCTGCAAAGTCGTCCATTGCCGCCTTGATGGAGTCCACACGGGCTTCAACCTCGCTCTCAGAGGAGGTGGTGACGATGACGATGCGATCTTGCCCGCCGATCTGCTGAAAGACGGACATATAGCGGGTGCTAATGGAGTCGGTGGAGAGAAAATCACCGATGTCTTCCTTTAATCGAATCCGCGAGGACAGCACAACCGACACGGCAACAACGGCCAGCCATATTGTCCAGGCAAGCCAGCGGCGGTGCGAAAGTTTGTCGTATGTTCGGACGAACGGATTCATTGAATGAATTTCTTTACATTTAGCTATCGTATGAAAAGGCTTAATCTAATTTACCAAAAGGCTTAAGGGTTTTCGCCAAAAGGCTTAAGGGTTTCGGGCGAAAGGCTTAAGGGTTTTTTCTGATTGCTTTTTATTTGTGACGAAAAGGTGTTGTCTTTATTATCTTATTTATTAACATTCGCGGGCCGCCATAGACAATGGCGAGGAGGCTGAGGATGGTGTTGAGGATGGTGATACGCACAAAATCCATCGTGGGACGGAAATGGCTGACACGCTCCTCGGGAGACGGATAATAGACGCGTACAGGGACGGGAATGATCTTGGTGCCTCGCCAAGCGCTGAAGACCAGTAGCTCCAACTCGGCTTCGTAGCGGGCAGTGAGCACCCGCAACCCACCGATATGATTTAAAGGATAGAGGCGGAAACCTGTTTGCGTGTCGGGGATGCGTTGTAGGGTTTGCACCGTGAACCAGAAGTTGCTGAACTTATTGGCGAAAACATTGCCGTCTGGCATATTCTCGTCGCCAAACGAACGGCTGCCCACAATGATAGCTTCCGGATTACATTCACCTGCGTCGAGAAGCAGATGGGCATCTTCGGGAAAGTGCTGTCCGTCGGCATCCAAGGTGAGGACATGGGTGAATCCCAACTCTTTAGCCCTACAGAAACCGGCTTTCAAAGCACCGCCCTTGCCTCGGTTGACCTCATAGCTGACAAGCTCGAAGTGTAATTCCTGCTGCAAGACTTGCAAACGTTCCTGTGTGTCGTCTGTGCTGCCATCATTGACCACCATGACATCCGAGCACACCAGAGCAGAACGCCGTATGACATCGCACACGGTCTTTGCGTTGTTGTAGGTGGGGATGAGGATGGTGGGAGACATGGGGGATTAAAATGAAAAGTGAAAAATGAAAAGTGAAAAATGAAAAGTGAAAAATGAGCTTTACCTTTAGGACTTGGGCGTAAGGCGCAAGGACATCTTGGTGAACGAAGCCGTCTCGTTGGCCAACACCGCTTGAACGCTATAGCCGCCATCGGCTGGTTGTATGCGGGAAAGGCGGACTTGAAGCTGGGGATTATCCAAAGGAGAGATGATGTTCATGTACTTGATATTGTTGACGTAGGCCAGACGAAACGGCTGCCCCACCTGAGCGGACAGGAGTTCTTCGACAATACCCAACTGACACACACCCGGCGTGATTGGATTACCCGGAAAATGTGCCTTGAAGATGAAGTGCTCGGGGTTCAAGGCGATATCGTAGGTACCTGTCGTCTCGTCGTAAACAGAAGAGAGAACATGGAAGAAATCGTTGAGAAGAGTCATTGTTGCAAGCGTTCAAAACGGTAGGTGATATGATACTTATTGTTGATGAGCGTTAACGAATCAGGTTGATGGGCTTGAAGCTCTCGGTGTCGTCCTGCGGAGAGTTGCAAATTCGCTGCAAGCAGTTTCAGATCGCGACGAAGCACACGACGTATGTACCACTTATTCATCGCGGCAAAGACATTACTGAGCTTCACACGATTGCCCTTGCAGGTGAAGTCGAAGAAATGGATGCCAAACTCGTTGACCACTGATCCCACTACACCCTGCTCTGTCTGTCGGGCGATGCAGATGCCTGTGACGTTCATCTTGCCACGTTCCAAGGTGAAGTTCCACGTCGCCCTCTCCTCTCCACTGAGCAAGAGAGGATAGGACTGTGCTTTGGCCGATACACGGCAGAGGCACAGCAGCAGACTAATCCAAAGTAAATGTCTTGTCACTGAGCGGTTGGTTCTGTTTGACGTTATGGAAAACTATAGTTGTGGCATCGCCGTTTGCCTCGGTCATCTCCACCTGTTGCATGACGCTCGAGGAGCGGTTGAAGGTGAGGCGAATGGCGGCGAACATCTTCTTCAGACGTTTAGCTTTTGGGTAAAGCTGAGCAACATATACTTTGTCGTCGGCCAAGATCTTCACATCGAAATCATCGGTCTGTGTGAGGCTCTTGCCCGTCACGCTGCCAGCAATCATCTTGGCAATGCCTTGAAACGTCTGGCTGCTCTTGAGATCGATGCTGTTCTTGTTCTTACCCTTAGCTATCAACACCTTGTCATCAGCGATGATGAACGTGTAATCGTAAGGCGACGTGTAGTGCCACGACAACTTATTAGGGCGTGCAAAAGCCATAGTGCCTTTCGACACCATCTTATCGTTCATGATACTCAACTCCTTCGTCTGAGTGAACTGGCATTGCAGCGTGCGAATAGTCTTGGCAGCAGTGCTTATCTCGTTGACGATACGCTCCTGCTCAGCGGCAGTCACAGCCTTTTGTGCCATGACGCTGGTGAGTGTCAGGGCTGCTATGATGATTGAGAGCAACTTTTTCATATTCTTTATTTTGCGATGAAATAGCAGCCACCCATGATGAGGATGACCCCTAACCAGCGTGTGAGCGGCACCTCCTCATGGAAGATGAAGATGGCTGCCAACATACCGAAGACATAGCTCATGCTGGCCAATGGGTAGGCCATGCTGAAAGGGTATTTCTTGAGGATATACATCCAAAGAATGGAGCAGGAGATGAGAGACACACCAGTGGCAAGGAACCACCAATTGGTTAGCTGGGCCGACACAAAGTTCCAACTCCACTCGGGTTTACCCATAGCGTTGAGGGCAAACTTAAGAAAGACTTGACCTGAACAGAGCAAGAGGCTTTGCAATATAGCTAAAAGGAGTAGCTGCCACATAGTAATTATCGTTCTAATACGGTGAAGGTGTAATCTTTGCCGCCGATTTGGTTCAACACCAAGATTCGCTGGAGGAATGTAGAACTACCATATCCAGGTATCAGCATCGCTTCAGGCAAGTGCTGACGATGCAGGACATGCGCTGTAGCATATATGCCTAATCCATAAGCGGTGTAGCTCTCGCCGAAGATGTTCTTAAACTGCAGCAGAGGCGTCGAGGGGAAGAGATGGACAGCCTCACGAAGGTGGGCTTCGGCGGTTGCATCCGTTCCTGAAATGCTGGTCATGACGGCATCGACGCTGCCAATCTCAGCAGCCACCTGTCTAAACGTCTCAGCGGTAGGACGGTAGCAACGCTTGAAATAGGTCATCCGGCACAAGGCATCCGGCACAGGTTGTGCGTTAAGCATGATGCTGACGGCGGCCTCGCCTGCCACCTGTCCGGGATTGCCCAAGTAGCCAGTCTTGCAGAGCAGACCGAAGTACTTGGGAGTCATCTCGTCCTGTCCACCGACAAGAGCAGTACGGACACGACCAAGCTGCATCTGTAGCCAAGCGTCCTCGAGGGCGCAGTCGAACGAGGCCTCCTTGTGGGCGTATGTGGCATTATAACCATGGCTGTGAGTGTTGATGCTGACGAGCGAGCTGATGGTGTTGTGAGTCGATTGCATAAACGGTGTCGGTTTGCAGTTCTCCTCGCCCTCCTCGCAGAGGTGAGTAAGCAAGATCTCAGTATTCTCAATGCAACCAAGCCCCGTACCGGTGATGATGGCATCGGGATGTTCCACACAGCTCTTCTGCATTGCAGACAGTGACGACGCCAGCGCACGCTTCAGCAGTTTACCCATACGACGCGACTCCGAGGGTGAGATCCATTGCTTGAAGTCGATGTCCATGGAGCGCACGTAAGGCTCACTATAGATAATAGGCGTATCTAACCAAGCCTCGCTGAGACCTTTTTGAATGGAGATCTGTGTAGCGGCTGTGAGATAGACGGAAGATTCTCTCCCTATATTCCCAGTTGAAGTAACGCTTGACCCTTCAAAAACAGGTAGTACGGGGTGTGCGTCAGCCAATCCCAACACCAACGAACTGTCATTGCCTCCGAAGCCGAAGCTATTGCAGAGCACATGGCGTAGCGGACGCTGGGGCATCGGGTCGGTGACGGGCGTGATGCCATCGGCCATCTGGTTCTGCCATCCCAGATTCACGGGAAGGAACTGCTCCTGAAGTGCCAGCAGACAGATTACGGCTTCGATGCTGCCAGAAGCGCTGGTAGTATGTCCTGTGAAGGATTTCGTGCTGCTCACTGGCGGCATATCATCGCCGAACAGGCGCATCATCGCCTGACTCTCGCTGGAATCGTTGTTTGGTGTACCCGTGCCGTGGGCATTGACGTAGTCGATGTCGGCAGGAGTGAGTCCGGCATCGGACAGAGCTTCTTTCATGGCACGGTACGAGCCTTCGCCATTGGGCGACGAAGCCGTCTGGTGGAAAGCGTCGCAGGCATTGCCATAGCCTTCGAGCACAGCAAGAGGCTTGACGCCCCGGCGACGTGCGGAAGAGGCGGTCTCGATTACCAGAAAGGCAGCACCTTCGCCAAGGTTCAAGCCGGCACGTGTCTCGTCGAACGGACGGCACCGTTCCTGATCGAGAATCATGAGCGATTTGAAACCATTGAGGTGAAACTTGGTGATACACTCGCTGCCGCCGACGACCGCTATCTCGTGAAGTCCGCTACGCAGGTCGTTGGCACCGGTGATTATGGCGTTGGCGGCAGATGAACAGGCTGTAGATAGCGTCGAGACCGAAGCAAACGTACCGGCGTGATCTGCGATGCTCTCTGTGCAGGCGCCACAGTCGTGCTGCGAGATGTAGTCGTTGTGCAGGTCGTTGGTGAGGAAGTCCGTATAGAACTGCTCGCTCATATCCATACCGCCGACGGTCGTACCCGAGACGAAAGCGGCACGGGCAATGTCGCCGGCTGTGAGTCGGGCCTGATTGAGCGCCTGATCGAGCGCCATCATACCCATGAGTGCCGTTCGCGTGCGAGGTTGGCCTTCGGGGATACCCATGCGTGCGGCCATCTCGTCGGTTGTGAGCTGTACCTCACCGACGGGGAATTCGTGGTGCGTTGTCTTGAGGTGACGTAGCGGGCCGATGCCAGAGCGGCATGCTCGCAGCGAAGCAAGGGTCTCGGCTGCGTTCAGTCCGATGGCTGAGACAATGCCCATTCCTGTTATGAGGATAGGTTCACGCATAGGAAGAGAAGGTAAAGGGGAGTTAAAGATACTTCTTTATGGCTTTGCTGCATTACTTAGTGCGATGTTCGTCTATGTAGTGAGCCATCACTGTGATGCTCTTGAATATCTCCTTGCCTTCGGCCGGGTTCTTGAGTTTGATGCCATACTCCTTCTCCATCATGACGATCAGCTCGAGAGCGTCAATGCTGTCGAGACCGAGTCCTTCGCCGAAAAGGGGAGCATCGTTGTCGATGTCGTTGGGCGACATATCTTCGAGGTTGAGCACTTCGATGATGTTCTTCTTTAATTGTAGAATTAGTTCTTCCATAACTTTAGTCTTTATTTTAATATTGTCTGGTTTCCAGTGTTTTATGATTTTACAATAATGTTTAGTTCTGCAACGAAATGCTCATCGTCGGGGTAATCAATCCATCCGGCAATGGCATCAGAGAAATCCTCCTGCAGCGTGAAAGATTCGATGATAGAGTCGATCACGCTTTTTTCTTGTCGGGGAATGATGTAGAAGGATGTCTCGCCATGGATTCCGTTTCGCATTGCGATTTCTCCGATGACTATGTTCGGCAATGTATAGACGAAATGTGCTGGGCTTGGGAACGAATTATCTTTGTCGCTGACCGTAGCCCAGAAAAGTCTATCTGCGATGGCTGAAGATGAGTTGTTGAACAGAATTATAGACTCAACCTTTTCCTTTGCAGCACGGAGCAGCAGTTCTGAGGCAACGAATCCGAGTCTGCTCAGCGGATCCATCTTATAGAATTTCGGGTAGTCGCCGATGAACCTTTTGTATATCTCTACTAAGAGGTTCTTACCTGTGTCTTGGGTGTTGAGAGTTTGTCCGTCGAGTGTAACTTGATGTGGATCGACGGTTATGCTGTGTGAGGTGTGTATCAGGCAGTGTTGAGCGTGGGTGTCGGTCATGTCGGCTGCTCTTCGGGCTACGAGTATGGCGGCATTGCCCCCTCCGAAGCCTGAGATCATCTTGATGAATGCCTTGTGGGTCGTGGGGCGGTTAGATGCTGCAATATTTACGTCCACGGATGTTCCGTTTTCCTCAAAACCTCGCGAAGCAAGCACGGTGTTGTCTTTAAGTGCTTCGAGCGAGATAATGGTTTCGAGAACGCCTGCGGCTCCCATGGTGTGGCCGAAGAAGCCTTTCAGGCTATTTGTCGGCACATGGTTCAGGCCTGCACGCTCCAGGGCAACAGCTTCCATCTGGTCGTTGAACAGCGTAGCCGTGCCATGTGCATTGACGAAGGCCAGTTCTTCGTTTAAGTCCTCTGCCCCAATGGTTTGCAGTGCAAGATGAGCACCGTCTGCATTTTTCGATGGCGAACTGATGTGGAAAGCATCGTTGCGTATGGCGCCTCTTACTATCTGGTAGTCATCAGGCTGTGCTGAGAGGATCATGGTGGCGGCAGCTTCGCCCAGGTTGAGGCCGATGCGCTCGATGTCAAACGGCCTGCATTCATCTGCTGACAGGGCTTTTAATGACTGGAAGCCGGAGAATGTGAAACGGCTGAGCACATCAGCTCCGCAGACAACGGCATATCTGCATGCTTTGCTTATGAGCAGGCGATTGGCTGTTATGATAGCAGCCACGCCGGAAATGCATGCGTTGCACACGACGATGGGCTCAGATGTGACGCCTAAATAAGCGGCAATATTCTCTGCTGCCGTTGCCGGGTTGAATGCCTCCATACGTTCGTCGCCCGTCTTCAGGCTCTCTATGTTGGCCTTCGTTGTGCTGAGGATGAATACGACGTCGTCGCGCGTGATGTCTATTCCTGCTTTCCCTATGGCACGTTGAGCGGAGCGAACGGCCAGGGCTTCGAAGCGTGTCAGGCCGTCGATAGCCATTTCGCTCCACTGCTCTGGCGTAAACCTTGCTGCGGTGTAAGATTCTGCGCTGACGTCATCGGCCTGGTAGTGGCGCAATGCAGAACGTCCGGCCTTGACGGCCAGGTAGTTCTGCAAGGTCGTGTTGCCAAGAGGCGATGTGATATTGTCAGCGAGTATATACATTATTTAGAGTTTGTAATCAATAGGCAGAGGTGTTGGGGGGCGTTTCACTTTTCGCTCATGATTCGCTGCTTCCACTGCTCAAAGAATGGCGGATTCTCCCAAAGGAGATGATATTCCTTGTCCATGAATACCTGCATGCTGTGCCCGGTTGTGAGCAGGCTTTCGTCGCGTGTGTCATATATCTCGTAGTCGTAGATAATCTTGGCTGCATCCGTGGGACGGTAGATTATGTCAATGCGGGGGCGCATGCCATAGACGATAGGTCGCTTGTAGTGGAACTGCAGGTCGACGAGCGGCGCATAGAAGTCATGCTCGAACATATCCAAATAGCCGAAGCCGTATTTCCTGCCCCATTCTTCACGTGCATCCTCGAAATAAAGCGGATAGGCGCCATGCCACACTACGCCCATCGAGTCGACTTCGCTGAAGCGTATGTCAAGCAGCTTGCTTGCGCGTAGTTCTTTCATCATACCTGATATTATTAAACGTTACGTGAAATGTTTTTTTCGTCTTCCGTCTCCACCTCTCATCCTTTGGCGTCAACTTCGCTTAGCGCTATCTTCATTTCCGCCTTAGCCACCACTTCATCGCCTATCCGCACTTCTGCGTCAACCAGCGTCATGCGGAACACCTCTTCGCGTACAGCTATGGATGTTATGAGCGTCTCGCCCACTCGTGGCAGCCGGCGGAATGACATGTTGCGTATGGCTCCTATGAAGCCCAGTTTCACGTTCTCATTGTTGATATGGTTGATGCATCCCATGCGTGCTGCACACGTCTGTGCGACATTCTCCACCACGCCATCGGCCATCAGCTGTCCGTCCTCGACGAAGATACATTCGGCTGCCACGGTGAAGGCTGTCGACGTGAGCATACGGTCGAAAGCCATGACGCGGTCTACCATGACGAATGGCGGCCGCTGCGGGATGAGTTCCAATATGGGAATATCTTCAACTCTCATTCTTCAGTCTTTGTTGTTCCAGAATTCATAGTAGTTGAACCACTGGTGAGGATAACGCTTGAGAATCTCTGAAAGTCGGTCGGCGTAGGCCTGAGCCAGCGCCGCGGCTCTGATTTTGACATTCTTGTCCTTGGCTTCTTCGGGTATCAGCACCTCTTGCACGTAGACGTGGTAGGTGTAGACAGATTCCTTCATTACGAAGGTGCACATCATCGGTACGTCTCTTGTTGCAGCCAAGATATACGGCCCCATCGGCAGCTCGGCCTCAGCGCCTAAAATCTTGCACGTGAACGTCTTCTGCGAGCCGAAGACTCGGTCGCCGTGCATCGAGACGATCTCGCCGTCGGCCAGCGCACGGTTCATCTCGAAGACGTGGTCCATGCCCGAGCCCGTCAGTATCAGGCGCAGGTTCTGATGCTCGAACACGCGATTGCGGTTCTCCATTACGGTGCCCGTTTCGCCCCCGAAGACGAGGGCGTTTATTGTCTTCTTGTCTTGCGACATCATGTAACCTGCCAGCTCGAAGTTGCCCACGTGGGAGCCTATCTGCATAAATCCTCCCGCCTGGTTGCAGAGCTCGAGGAAGCGCTCGTTGCCTTCGATGGTAAGCTTGAAGCGGGCGCCTCCATAGAAGGCGAAGCGGTCAAGGATTATCTGTCCGAAGCGGAAATGGTTGGCATAGACATCGAAGAATGCCCGTATGGCGTTGTGGCCCATTCGGCGGCGGAAGAAATGGTACTGGCTGAGGTAGCCTTGGTGGTTGAACAGCATGTAGAAAGGGACGACCAGGGCCATACCCGAGTAGACGAACGGCAGGTTCATCCACCCCAGGCTGCGCACGAGGGTGCGTTGCATCCAGGGTGTGCCGCCCGTCGTGCCTTTCCATTGTTGGTGCAGAGGCTGCTCCATCGCCATGCTTATGCCAGCTTGCTCTCTATGTAGTCGCAGAACTGGCTCAGCGTGCTGATGCCGGCCATCTCTTCGGGTTTGATCTTAAAACCGAAGTTCTTCTCAACGATTACTACAATGTCGACGAAGTCTAAGCTGTCGACGCCCATGTCCTCCTTCAGGCGTGCATCGGGAGCGATGGTTTCTTCTTCGATTTCGAGGTCTTCGATAAGGAATGTTCTTACCTTTTCTTCAATTTCTTGTCTTGACATAATGCGATTTCTATTTACGATTTACTATTATATATATATGATTCATTGGGCAGGCTTCCTGCATACCATGATGCTGTGTCCCTGGCCGAGTCCGTCGAAGATGGTCTCCACCGTCAGTCCGGCTTCTTCGATGTAGCGGGTCATATCCTCTGTGTTGTACATCTTGGAGTTGCCGTTGGCGAGTGCTGTGAAGTAGAGGCTTGTCATCGTCAGGCAGAAGGCAGCCGTCTCGAAGCGCTGTCGATCCCAGAGCGTCTCCATGATGAAGAGGCGTGTGTCGGAGGTCATGGCGTTTGCGGCGCGTGTGAGTATGCTCACGATTTCCTCGCCGCTGAAGCAGTCGAGGAACTGGCTCATCCAGATGGCGTCGAGGCCGCCTTGGCGCTGCGGGAAGGTGGCGCTGTCGTCGAGCAGGTTGATGCCGTAGCCGCTGATGCGCTCCGCGCCGGGCTTGCCGGCGGTGTTCTCCTGCATCATCTTGATTTGCTGGGGCAGGTCGAGTATCGTCACTTCCACCTCCGGGTCGCGGCCGACGCATTGCAGCGCCCATTTGCCTGTGTTGCCGCCTACGTCGTAGAGCGAGCGCGTCTTATACTGCCCGAAGACTATCTCCAGCGCTTCGGGGAACGAGGTGTCGCTGTAGAAATGGTCGAAGCCGAACCAGCTTTTCTGCACCTGCGGCGGCAGCTCGCTCAGCGCCTCGTAGATGGTGGGCCAGTTGCCGAAGTGCTTCAAGCCGGCAGGGCGTCCTTCGGTGAGGGCTTCTTCAAGGTGGTACCATCCTTCGTAGTTCACGTCGTGGTTGAAGTCCATGTTGACGCGCGTGGCAGGGTCGTTGAGCAGAAACCATCCTATCTTCGACAGCGTGAAGCGATTGGTGGCGGTATCGACGAGGATCAGGCCGATGCACAGCCCGGCTTCCGTCAGGCACTTCACCGCGTAGTCTGAGAGGCCTGAGCGCTCGCAGAGGTTCGCGCGCGTGAGGCCGTCCTTTGCTTGGCTTATGGCGTCGAGGATGCCGAACTTAATCATGAGGCGTGACGCCTGAAAGACGACCGGCCCCCAGGCGATGAACTCGGCTCGGGCCTGAGCCTCGCGGGCAGTCAGATGCTCCTTGGTGTAAGCCTTCTCTAAGGCTGGGAATAGTTGCATGAGTGTGATGAGATTGATAGGAGCTTATTCCTTATATTTTTGCCTCGTGAAGAGCTTGCCTAATTCTTCGAAGCAGTCGCTGTAGGCTCCGTCGGGCGAGGGATTAGAGCCGCCGTCGATTTCGTCGATATCAAGAACGAGGAGCGTGTCGCCGCTTTTAATATCGCTGACTGTCAACGTGCCCCACGCCCTGACACATGGTCCGGGGATAAATCCCATCACGTTGATGAACTGGTCTATCTTCGTGACCTTGACGGTGAACTTGTATTTGGCTTCTTCGGCTTTTGTGACTACTTTCACTGTCTTGCAGCGCTCATTGAATTCCTCAACGAATCCGTCCCAAGAGAGTTTCTTCAGCTTGTCGATATCGGGGAACTTTTCTGTAAGGGGCATGCGGTCGTCGTAGGTGGCGCCGTCATAGATAAACTCAAGGAGGGCTCCGCCGCTGGCTGTCTTGAGGAATTTCTTGTCTCCTTGTTTGACCGTCAATGGATTAGCTGCAAAGGAAACTGCTGCTACGATGGCCATCATGGTGGCTAATAGTGTACGTTTCATCTTTTTTGTGATTATTAAGAGATTGATAATTTAAGCTTAAGAGTCGTGGACAGCCTTCAGCACCAGTGCAGAGTTCGTACCTCCGAAGCCGAAGCTGTTGGATAGGATGGTGCGGAGGTCGATGTCGTCGACGGTGGTTCGTGCCAGCTTCAGCGTGGCAGCGTGCTCATCGACGTTCTCGAGGTTGATGTTGGGCGCTACGAAGCGATGCTGCATCATCAGGATGCAATAGACTGCTTCGCTGGCTCCTGCCATCCAACATTCGTGCCCGGTCATGCTCTTCGTAGAACTGATCCACGCGCGCTTGCCCTCGAAGAGGCGGGTCAGCGCCATGGCCTCGTACATGTCGCCCTGCGGGGTTGATGTGGCATGAGCGTTGACGTAGTCGATGTCGTCGGCCGTCACGCCGGCGTCGTTCAAGGCGCGCTGCATGGCTATGAAGCTGCCTTCGTCCGACGGCTGCGAGATGCCGCCGCCGTTCGACGAGAAGCCATATCCGCAGACCTCGGCCAGGATGGTGGCTCCGCGGGCTACGGCGTGGTCATAGTCCTCTAAGACCAGGGCTGCTGCTCCGCCGCTGGGAATGAGGCCGTCGCGGTCGCGGTCGAAGGGTCGGCTGGCCTTGGTGGGCTCGTCCATGTGCTTCGAGAAGGTACCGAGGGCGTCGAAGGACGCCATGGAGTAGTAGTTCGTCTCCTGGGCGCCGCCGGCGAGGATGACGTCCTGCAGCCCCTGCTTGATCATCATGTAGGCCAGGCCGATGCTGTGGCTGCCGCTGGCGCAGGCTGCGCTGACGGTGAAGTTCACGCCCCGCAGGTGGAAGATGGTGGAGAGGTTCATGTTCACCGTCGAGTTCATCGACTGGAATATGAGCCCCGAGCCGAGCAGCTGCGAGTCGTGCTTCTCGGCCATGATGTTTGCGCTTTCGATTACGGGCTTTGCCGAAGAGTCGTTGCCGAAGATGATACCGACTTCGTTCTCAAGGAGATATTCGTCAGACAGCCCTGCGCGCTCAAGGGCTTCGCGCGATGCCATGTACGCATATTCTCCTTCCTCGGCCAGGCCGGCACGCAGGCGGCGGTGGAGCTGTTTCTTAAGGTCGGGGTGCGGCACGATGCCGGTCAGCGAACTTTGGTAGCCGTAGCCGATGCGCTCGGGCTCTGAGCCTATGCCGGAGCGGCCTGCGCGCAGCGAGGCTGCCACCTCCTCGAGGTTCTGCCCGAGGCACGACCAGATGCCCATGCCGGTGACGACGACGCGGCGTTTGCCTGCTACCTTTCCCGTGATATCTTTGTTGTATGCTGTTGACATGATTTGATGTATAGTTTTACGATTACTCGCCAATCGTTATTAACTTTTCAAGTTTCAAGTTTCAAGTAACTTTCACTTTTTCACTTTTATCTTCGCTGACTTTCGTCACGACTCGGCAATCCAAGCGAGTTTGATTGCTCTCGCTGCTCCGAAAGTTCACTTTTCACTTTTCATTTTTCACTTTTCACTTTTCACTTTTCACTTTTCACTTCTTAAGTGTACAGCCCTCCGTTGATGCTGATGACTTCGCCCGTGATGTAGGCCGCCTTGTCAGAGACGAGGAAGGCGACGAGGTCGGCGACCTCCTCGGGCCGCCCGAAGCGGTTCATGGGCACCAGCTTCTTCAGCTCGTCGACGGGCAGGTCCTTTGTCATGTCCGTCTCGATGAAGCCCGGTGCTACGGCATTGACCGTCACGCCGCGGGCAGCGCACTCCTGCGCCAGGGCCTTGGTGGCGCCGATGAGGGCGGCCTTGGCGGCGCTGTAGTTGGCCTGCCCGGGCATACCTTTGATGCCGCTGAGCGAAGCCATGTTGACGATACGTCCGCCGTGGCGCCGCATCATCATCTTGGGCAGGCAACGCTTCGTTACGTAGTAGAAACCGTCGAGCGACGTGCTGACGACGGCGTGCCAGTCTGCCGACGGCATCATGAACATCAGGTTGTCGCGACGGATGCCGGCATTGTTCACCAGGTAGGCTATATAGTCGTCAGGGTGGGCGTCCTGCCAAGCGGCCAGAGCGCTTTCTACCTGCTCCTCGTCGCTGACGTCGAAGGGCTTCAGCTCAGCCTGACCTCCGGCAGCTTCTATAGCGGCCTTCACCTCCTCGGCGGCGGACTTATTCGACTGGTAATTAATGATTACGGGCACACCTTCCTCGGCCAGGCGCAGGCATACTGCGCGTCCTAAGCCTCGGGAACCTCCGGTCACTAATGCGTATTTCATCTTGTTTACTATCTCTGAATTTGGCTGTCAGCGCGGTCTCTACTTTAGTAGAATCCTTATAATCGGGCGCAAAGGTAGTAAAAAAATATGTACAATTTGATAAAAACAGAAGAAAAATTGCTGATAAAGTCTAATCCATGAGCCTGCTTAATCTTTTCTGTTATATTTGCATTATTATTTTCTATTTTGTGCCTATTCACCTACATTTCTATTTAATTTACTGATATATGCTAATATATATAGTAGGTGATATGTTTAATTATCTGCTATTTTGTAGGTGTTCTTTTAAAATTTAGTGCATTTTTCTAATACTTCTTAGAAAAACTTCAGCTAAAACTTTTCATCTGATCGGCCCACACATCCGGTTGCATCCGCCGAAACCCTTAAGGTATATTCTATTAATCAAGAATAAGAGAATTAGAGAATTTCCTTGAGGCCATGAATTGATAAGATTTGTAAGAAGGTTTTTGCGATGCAAAAACGTTTCTCTAAATCCGATACATTCAAGCTTCTGAGGCTTTAATTAAGGTAATGATATAGCAGTTGGCACAAAGCCCCGGAGGGGCGAGGGAACTTAGGCAGGGGTGCTCGCTCGGCCTGAAGTGTCGAAGCGTCCCTTCAGGCCGAGCGGTACCCCTGCTTAGTATTCATCGTCCCTACGGGACTTGTTCTGAGACTGTGTGCCAACTGCTATATTATTGCTTTAGTTAAATAATTCTCTAATTCTCTAATTCTTGAAAAAAAGAATAAATAGGAAATA